>Ga0265780_10000355_pt1 | contig 72203 bp, 63 predicted proteins | sample P1T30metagenome_FD_192432 | JGI IMG/M metagenome (GOLD analysis project Ga0265780, IMG submission 192432) | Plant litter microbial communities from East Loma Ridge, Irvine, California - P1 T30 | ecosystem: Environmental > Terrestrial > Plant litter > Unclassified | place: USA: California...
AGCGCGAACTCGCCGCGCTGGTAGGCTTCCAGCACGGCCTCGGCGCTTTGCAGGTAGGCTTCCGGCACCATGATGCGCACGCCGCCCAGCGCGGGCGCCAGCAGCATATTGGTCTGGACCAGGTTGTCGTCGGCCAGCACGGCGGGGATGCCGGCGGCGACCAGGCAGCCCTGCACCAGGTTGGCGTCCATCGGGACCAGGTAGCGCGCGACTTCGGCCAGCGGCGCGTTCGATGCGTGATTCATGGCAGCTCCCCTCGGCAAACGGTTGAACTCATCCTACACTCATGCGCCGCGCGACGGCGCGCCCACGTGCGCGGGACGCTCGGGCGGCATCAGCCAGCGCGCGCCCAGCACCAGCCCGGCGATCACGTAGGCCAGGCCGCCCGGGATCCACATGATCAGGCCGCCCAGCTGCTGGTCTTCCAGCGCGCTCAAGCCGAACATCGCCGGGCGGTTGCCGTACAGCGGATACCAGATCGTCTCCGACATCGTGAACAGCGCCCCCAGCGCGCCGGTGTGCATCATGGTCGTGAACAGGTAGAGGATCGAAGCGCCGCGCCCGTGCGCCCCGCCCCCCTTGCCCAGCACCGCCCACCAGAACAGCAGGGCGCTGAACAGGAAGCTGGCGTGCTGCAGCGCGTGGATGCCGTTGTCGACCAGGCCGGCCTGGAACAAGCGCGGCACGTGCCACACCCACAGCGCCGCGAAGTGCAGCAGCCAGGCGTTCATAGGACGCGTGATCGCATCCCAGCACCAGGACAAGGCTCTCCCGTGCGTGGCCTTGCCGATGCCGCCGCGCCAGGGCGTCGGCAAGGACCATAGCCAGACGCCGAAGGGCCGCCCCAGCACCAGCAGCGGCGCCGCGACGATCATCAGGACTTCGTGCTGCACCATGTGGGCCGAGAACGCAAAGCCGCCGGCGCTGTCCAGGGGCGAGGCCAGCGCCAGCGCCAGCATCATCCAGCCCAGGCCGTAGCAGCCGAACTGGCGCAGCAGGTGCGGACGCGACTGGCGTGCGCGCGGCCACAGGCGCAGCATGCCCTGCACGTACATCAGCAGCGACAAGGCCAGGCAGGCCGCCGCCCAGGGCTCGGCGCCCCAGCCCAGCGGCGGTCCGGCGCCGTTCAGGTCGTGCGCCTGCGCGCCCGCGCACAGGCACACTGCCAGCAGAGGAATCAGACGATGGCGCATGGCGACAGGATCCATTGCGGGAACCACTGGGCCAGCACCGTCAGGCAGGACAGCGCCCCGACCAGCCAGGCCACCAGCGCGATGAAGGGACGGCGGCGTTCGGCCGCGTCGCCGCGTTCGTGGCCGCGCGCATCGTCGCCAGGGCCCCGCGGCACGTGGTAGGGCAGCGGCCTGCGCGTCCAGTTGCGCCAGGCGGCCCAGGTGAACACCGCGCAGGCCAGCAGGCTCAAGGCCGACACCGCGTGCATCGCCAGCGTGCTTTGCAGCGCGCACGAGGGCGAGACCAGCGCATAGGTGATCGACAAATTGGTCAGCGTCAGCGAGGGCGCGACCAGCAGCGCGGGCCAGTTGGGCAGCTTCATCTAGATGCGCGCTCCCCAGTAGATGACGGCATAGATCGGGATCCAGCTCAGCACCACGAAATACCAGTAGCCGGCGTTCTCGCTGACGTCGACGAAGCGCTTGCCTTCCAGCGGCCCGGTGAACATCAGCACCGTCAGCACCAGCGAATCGTAGGCGTCGGTGATCAGGTGGGTGGTGTGCAGGCCCATCAGCATCCATACCGCGGAGCCGTAGGCGTTGCTGTCCCAGTGCACGTTGAGCGCGCCGAATTCGAGCACGCGCACGGCCAGGAAGGCAATCGAGGACAGCATGCAGACCACCATCCACAGCCGCACCTGTTTCAGGTCCAGCTTTTCGGCCGCGCGCTTGGCGAAGTGGTTGGGGATCATGCTGAGCAGGATGACCGCCGTGTTGAGCGTGCCCCAGATCAGGTCGGGCGGGAAGCGCGCCATCGGCCAGGTATCGGCGTGGCTGCGCAGGTAGAAGTAACTCATGATGGAGAGTGCGAACACCGTGCTCTCGATCGCGACCAGGCCCATCGTGCCCCACCACATCGGGCTGCGCTGGCCGAAGGCGAAGGTCGGCAGGTGGCAGACGTCGAGCAAGGCCTCGTCGTCCTTGTCTTTGCGGGGCGCGTTCATGATTCGACCTCCAGCGGACTGCGTTCGGAACCGGTGCGCTGTTCGACGATGTCCTTCTTGGGCCAGAACCAGAAGGTGGCGCCGATCGCCACTGGCACCATGGCCCAGACCACGGCCCAGGGCGTGAACACCGAGCCGATGAACAGGACGGTCGTCGCCAGCGCCGTCAGGAAGGGCCAGATCGAGGATGCCGGCAGCCACAGGCGATGGTCCAAGTCGGCGTCGGCCACCGAGGTCACCAGGATCTCGCGGTAATCGTTGGCCAGGCCGCTCACGTGCGAAGGCAGCTTCTGCGCCGACCACAGCGGATCGCGCGCGTGCACCACCGGCACCATCTCGAAGTTGGCCGGCGGCGGCGGCGAGGCCACGCTCCATTCCAGCGTGCCCGCGCCCCAGGGGTCGTCTCCAGCCACCGCGCCCCGGCGCCGGCTGTGCACCACGTTGACGATGAACAGCAGCACGCTCAGCGCCATCATGAAGGCGCCAATGGTGGCGAGGAAGTTCAGCGAGCCCCAGCCCATCTCGCTTGGATAGGTGTAGACCCGGCGCGGCATGCCCTGCAGGCCGAGCACGTGCATCGGGAAGAAGGTCAAATTGAAGCCGATGAAGAACAGCCAGAAGTTCCATTTGCCCAGCGTCTCGCCCAGCATGCGCCCCGTGAACTTGGGGAACCAGTAATAGAAGGCGCCGAACAGCGGGAACACCGCGCCGCCCATCAGCACGTAATGCAGGTGGGCGACCACGAAGAAGCTGTCGTGCAGCTGGGTGTCGAGCGAGACCGAGGCCAGCATCAGGCCGGTCAAGCCGCCGATCACGAGGATCACGAAGAAGGCCAGCACGAACAAGAGCGGCGTGCGCAGGTCCAGGCGCCCGGTCCACAGGGTCGCGATCCAGCAGAAGATCTGGATCGCGGTCGGGATCGCGATCATGAGGCTGGCCGCCGTGAAGAAGGTCTTGCCCAGCTCCGGCAGGTTGGTGGCGAACATGTGGTGCACCCACAGGCCGAAGGCGAGGAAGGCGGTGGCGATCACGGCCAGCACCATCGCCGGGTAGCCGACCACGGGCCGGCGCGAGAAGGTCGCGATGATGGTCGAGATGAAGCCGAGCGGCGGGATGAAGATCATGTAGACCTCGGGGTGGCCGAAGAACCAGAACAGGTGCTGCCACAGCAGCGCGTCGCCGCCCTTGAGCGGGTTGTAGAACTGGGTACCCACCAGGCGGTCCGTGATCAGGGCGGTACTGGCCAGCATCACGGCCGGCATCGAGAACAGCACCATGAAGGACGTCGCCAGGATGGTCCAGACGAACAGCGGCATGCGGTTCAGGGTCATGCCGGGTGCGCGCATCTTGAGGATGGTGGTGATCAGGACGATGGCTTCCATCAGGCCGGCCATTTCCGTGAAGGTGATCATCTGGGCCCAGATGTCGACCCGCTTGCCCGGCGAGAACTGCAGCAGCGACAGCGGCACGTAGGCGAACCAGCCGGCGTCCGGCCCCGAACCCACCAGGAAGGCGATGAACAGCATGATGCCGCCCAGCGTGAAGATCCAGTAGGCGAAGGCGTTCATGCGCGGGAAGGCCACGCTGCGCGCGCCGATCATCAAGGGCACCAAATAGGTGGCCACCGCCTGCATCACCGGCACCGCGAACAGGAACATCATGGTGCTGCCGTGCATGGTGAACAGCTGGTTGTACATGTCGGGCCCCACGGTCTTGCCGTCGGGCTGCGCGAGCTGCGTGCGTATCGCCAGCGCCAGCAGGCCGCCCATTACGAAGAACACGAAGGTGGTGACCATGAAGCGCATGCTGATGGTCTTGTGGTTGATGGCCGAGAACCAGCCGACCAGGCCCGGCGGGTCGCTCCAGGTCTGGTGCAGCTGTGCGGCGTCCTGCGGCGCCAGGCGCGGCGGCGCGGGGCTCTTGGCCATGCTCATCTTAGGGTCCTCAATTCGGGGTCCTCATTTCAGTGTGCCCAGGTAGGTCACCAGCGCCTGCAGGTCGTCCGGCTTGATGGTGGTCGCGGGCATGTACACGCCCTGCTTGTGGGATTGCGGGTCCAGGATCCATGCCGCCAGGTGGGCGCCGTCGTTGGGCAGGATGCCGGCCGCCAGGGTGGTGCGGCCGGCCAGGTGGGTCAGGTCGGGCGCAGCCTTGCCGTGGGCAGCCGTGCCTTCGACCGTGTGGCAGGACGCGCAGTTCGAGGTCTCGAAGATCGCGCGCCCGCGCAGCGCCTGCGCCGTGGCGGGCGGCGCGGCAGCCTGGCGCTGGCGCGCGGCCCAGGCTTCATAGGCGGCGTCGGGCTCGGCCTCGACCAGCATCGCCATCTTCGCGTGTTCGAGGCCGCAGAATTCGGCGCACTGGCCGCGGTAGGTGCCGGCGTGGTCGGCGCGCAGCTGCAGCGTCGAGGTGCGGCCCGGGATCATGTCGCGCTTGCCGTGCAGGTTGGGCACCCACAGCGTGTGGATCACATCGTTGCTGCGCAGCGTGACCACGACCGCGCGCCCGACCGGGATGTGCAGCTCGTTGGCGGTGACGAAGTCGCGCGCCGGGTCGGCATGGTGGTAGCGCGCTTCCCACCACCATTCGTGGCCGATCAGTTCGATGTTGACGGCGTTCCCGAGCGGCAGGCGCGCCAGCGCGCGGCTGGTGAACACGTCGGCGGCGAGGAGCAGCAGCAGCCCGAGCGTGGCGATGCCGGTGGCCAAGCCGACCGCGCGGTGCAGGCGCCGCTCGGGGCGGGCCAGCGACGCCATGTCGGGCGCGGTCTCGCCCGCCCGCCCGCGCGGGGCGCGCCACAGCGCCCACAGGAAGGCCACGAAGATGGCGCCGAACACCAGGGTGCACAGGCCCAGCGTGAAGTTCCACAGCCGGCCGATGTGGGCGGCCTGGATGCCGTAGGCATGCAGCGCGTCCTGCAAGGGCACGGCTGCGGCGACGCCAGGGACCCACGACAAACCACCCAACAAAGCCCTTGCGCGAACACGCATCTGGAACACTCGACTCGAATAATTGTTATGACTGCACTTGTCATTATGTATAGCGCAGATCGCAACTTTGTGACGCACAGATGCAGTGCTGGCGCAACAATTATGGAACGAGTAATTGAACAGTTGCGGGCAGCGTCGACAGCAGGTACAGCACCACCCCGATCAGCCCGCCGACCACGGTGCCGTTGATGCGGATGTACTGCAAGTCCTTGCCGATGTTGATCTCGACCTGCTCCGACATCTCCCTGCTGTCCCAGTTCTTGACGGTGTCGGCGATGTGGCGCGTCAGGAAGCCCGCGAACTCGGGCGCCGCGCCGCGCGCCGCCAGTTCCAGGTTCTCGTTGAGCGAGGCGCGCAATTGCGGGTCCTCGGCCAGCATGCGCCCGACCCAGGCGCCGGTGGCGACGATGCGGCGGCGCAGTTCGGAATCCTCACCCTCCAGGTCGCGCTTGATCCAGGTTTTCAGGTCGCGCCACAGCGAGCCGAGGTAGCCGTTCAGGGTCTCGTCGCCGACCAGGTGCTGCTTGATCTCCTCGCCCTTGGCAATGAACTCCGGGTCCGCCTTGAGGCGCTCGATGAAGTCGCGCGTAAAGGCGTCGAAGCGCTGGCGCAGCGGATGGTCCTTGTCTTCGCTGACGCGGTCCAGGATGTTCGAGGCCATGCGCACCGCCAGGTCGGCGCCCTTCTTGCCGATCATCTCGGAGGGCAGCATGCGCTCCATGAAAGCGTATTCCTCGCGCAGCCAGTCGACGATGCCCTGCGCGATCACGGCCTGGGTCTCCTCATTGGCGAGCAATTTGGCCAGTTGGGCGATGCCCTCGTCGAGCAGTTCGTGGTGGCGCCCGCCGCGGGTCAGGCTTTCCAGGATGGTGCCCGCGGTCTGTGACAAATCGACCTGCTTGACCATCGCGTGCACGGCGCGGCGGATGAAGTTCTGCACCGCCGCGTCCTCGATGAAGTCGAGCGCCCAGCCGCTCATCCTCACCAGGTAGCCGCCCAGGCGCTCGGCGTTTTCCGGCTTGACCAGCCAGTCGGCCACCTTCCCGGCCGGATCGTGGCGCTGGATCAGGCCGACGATGGAATCGGTGTCGAGGAATTTCTCGTGCACGAAGGCGGCCAGGTTGTCGGCGATGCGCGCCTTGTTGGCCGGGATGATCTCGGTGTGGCGCGAGACGATCGGGATCGGGATGCGCCGGAACAGCGCAGCCACCGCGAACCAGTCGGCCAGCGCGCCGACCATGGCCGCTTCCGCAAAGGCCTTGAGCAGGCTGCTCCACCAATTCTGTGGAAGGAACAGGGACACGACGAACAGCACGGCCGCGCCGCCGAAAAAGGCCAGCGCCAGCTGCTTCGATTTGCGCAGCTCTTCCAGCTTGCTTGCATCCTTGCCCCTCATGCCCGGCCCTGTGGTGATCAAAGCTCCATCCTAGACCACGGCGCGCGAGTCCGTCGCGCCGCTGCCGAGCATGGCCGCGCCGCGCGACAACGCCACGAATTTGCTGCGTTCGCGATGCATCACGCATTCATCGGCATCGATTTATGGCAAAAATTCAACAACGGGCCGATCGTCCTTTATACTGTGGAACCATATTGACAAAGGAGGGCCCCACCCGCATGGAACACAACATCAGTTTGATCACCACGATTGCCGCCGCCCTTGGCCTCGGCCTGTTGCTCGGCATGCTCGCCGTGCGGCTGCGCCTGCCCGCCCTGGTCGGCTATCTCGCCGCCGGCGTCATCATCGGCCCGGCCACACCCGGCTTCGTGGCCGACGTGGCGCTGGCTTCCCAGCTGGCCGAGATCGGAGTGATGTTGCTGATGTTCGGCGTGGGCCTGCATTTCTCGCTCGACGACCTGCTCGAGGTGAAGGGTATCGCCCTGCCCGGCGCGGTGCTGCAGATCGCGGTGGCGACGCTGATGGGCATCGGCCTGTCCCACCTGTGGGGATGGAGCCTGGGCGCCGGCCTGGTGTTCGGCCTGGCGCTGTCGGTGGCCAGCACGGTGGTGCTGCTGCGGGCGCTGGAGGACCGCGGCCAGCTCGATTCCTTCAACGGCCGCATCGCGGTCGGCTGGCTGGTGGTCGAAGACCTGGTGACGGTATTGGTGCTGGTGCTGCTGCCGGCGCTGGCCGGACCGCTGGGCGGCAAGGGCGACGACAACGGCGGCGCGCTGTGGGCCACGCTGGGCTGGACCCTGCTGCAGGTGGGCGCTTTCGTCGCCTTCATGCTGCTGGTGGGCCGCAAGCTGTTCCCGTGGTTCCTGTGGCGCGTGGCGAAAACCGGTTCACGCGAGCTGTTCACGCTGGCCGTGATCGCCGCCGCGGTCGGCATCGCCTACGGTTCCTCGCACCTGTTCGGCGTGTCCTTCGCGCTGGGCGCCTTCTTTGCCGGCATGGTGCTGCGCGAATCGGAGCTGAGCCACCGCGCGGCCGAGGAAACCCTGCCGCTGCGCGACGCGTTCTCGGTGCTGTTCTTCGTCTCGGTCGGCATGCTGTTCGACCCCCGCGTGCTGGTCGAGTACCCGCTGGAGATCCTGGGCGTGCTGGCCGTCATCCTGGTCGGCAAGTCGCTGGCCGCTTTCGTGCTGGTGCTGGCGCTGCGCTATCCGCTGAACACGGCGATCACGGTCTCGGCCAGCCTGGCGCAGATCGGCGAGTTCTCCTTCATCCTGGCGGCCCTGGGCATGTCGCTCGGCCTGCTGCCGGTGCTGGGCCAGAACCTGATCCTGGCCGGCGCCATCGTCTCGATCGCGGTCAACCCCTTGATGTTCAAACTGGTCGAGCCGATCGAGCGCTGGGTGCTGCGCAGGTCCGAGCTTGCGCGCCGCATGGAACGCTCGCCCGACCCGCTGGCCGAGCTGCCGGCCAACGTCACCCACGAGCGCCTGACCGGCCAGGTGGTGCTGGTCGGCTATGGCCGCGTCGGCAAGATGATCGCGGCCGAACTGGCGCGCCAGGGCATCCACTACGTGGTGGCCGAGCAGAACCGGGAGATGGTCGAGGAACTGCGCCGGCGCGACCAGCCGGCGGTGGCCGGCAACGCCGCCGAACCGGCGGTGCTGATCCAGGCCCACATCGCGCGCGCCTCGATGCTCGTCATCGCCACGCCGGACACCTTCCACGTGCGCGCGATGATCGAGACCGCCAAGGCGCTCAATCCGGCGATCCAGGTCGTGGTGCGTACCCATAACGAGGAAGAGGCGCGCCTGCTGCGCGAGGAAACCGGCGGCACGGTGCTGGTCGGCGAACACGAACTGGCGCGCAGCATGACGCGCCATGTGCTCGACGGCCTGGCGCACGCGCCGGTGGCGGCGGCACACTAGAAATGACAAGGGACGGCGTTGCCGTCCCTTCAGTGACATCAGGCGGTTTGCAGCTGCCTGGTCTGCACCTGCCGCATCTGCTGCTCCTGCGGCGGCTGCGGCTCGCTCTGCAGCTGGCGCTTCGCTTCCAGATTGCCCAGCTGGGCCGCCTGCGCGAACAGGGCGCTGGCCTGCTTGCGGTCCATCGGGCCGCCCTGCCCTTCGTGCAGCATCTTCCCGAGCAGGTACTTGGCCTGGCTGTCGCCCTGGGCGGCGGCCGTCGCGAACCAGCGCCGCGCCTCGGCCAGGTCGGGCTGCACGCCCTCGCCCTTGCAATAGATGCGGCCCACGCCGGTCTGCGCCTGGGCATCGCCCTGCTCGGCCGCCTTGCGCATCCAGTCCAGCGCACGGGCATAGCTCTTGAAGACGCCGTCACCTTCGCGGTAGCACAGCGCGAGCGCCCACTGCGCTTCGCCATGGCCTTGCTGGGCCGCCTTTTCGATCCATTTGACGCCCTGCACGCTGTCCTGGGCCAGGTCCAGGCCGCGCAGCAACAGGAAACCGAGCTGGTACTGCGATTCCGCGTGGCCGGTCCTGGCGTAGCGGCGCAGGTACTGCAGGTCGGCGGCGCGGTTGCCGCCGGCCAGGCTGATGTCGAGCACCGGCTGGGTGGCGGTCGGCTGTTCGGCCACCATGCTGCAGCAGCAACCGAGCTTGGTCAGCATGGCCTGGCAGCGCAGCGCGCTCAGGCGGTCGCTGCCTTTCTTGACCTTGGTCCTGGGCGTATCGAACATGCCGCGGATGCGCGCCGGATCCTGGCGGAACGCGCGCGCGATCCTGGCGATGACCTTCTCCTTCGTGAACCCGGCCCGCACGCCATGGACGTGGATCTCGTACTTCAGCTCCGGCAGGAAGGCCGGCGGGCGGTGGACCTGCCCGCGCGTCTTGTCGAACACGGTCAGGCCCAGCGCGCCGGCGGTGGTCACGATGAAGCCCAGCATATTGTCCAGGTGGGCCTCGTCCAGGCGCAGGGTGGCCAGCTGGGTGCCGACCTGGTCGCCCAGGCGCGCGTCGGCCCAGGGGCATTCGTCGATCGCCGGATCATAGGACGGGTAAGCCGAGCGGCAGGGATAGACCGAGACCAGGATGTCATGCAGGCGGACCAGCGCGGTGGCTTTCGGTCCGGAGATCTGTTTTTCACGGATGGATGCAAGCGCGATCCATGCCAACCTCTCGTCCCTGGGGACGGTTGGAACCAGCACTTCCAGCACATGGTTCATGACAATCTGGCTCCTTCTTTTCTGAATTTACTGAATTGAGATCATTCTAATTAGTAAATTTCCTCACCGCAACTAGTATTGTGGCTTCGGCAGCATAAAAAAGACGGTCCAGCAACACCCGCATGGTCCAGGCGTGCGGGCGCCTCGCTTGTCATCTTGTACAGTAGGGCTTCGGCCGGCACAGGCCGGCCCATGTTCGCGCCGACATGAACCGCCACCGATCTTCCTACCCGCGCTATCTGCTCAACCGTGTGCTGGCCTCCGATCCCTCTCTGGAGCGCTGGCGCAGCGGCTTGCGCGCCGTGCTCACCGCCTGCCTGTGCGCCGGCGCGTTCCTGCTTCTCACGCGCTGGCTGGGACTGGAATACAAGCTGTCGCTGGCCGGCATCGTGGTGCCGATGATCGCGGTGGTCGCCCTGCGCGACCCGGGACGCCGCCAGCAGCAGGTGACGATGGCCTGGATCCCGCTGGTGGCCGGCGCGGCCCTCGTCATCGGCGCGCTGGTGGCCGAGCACCCCTGGCTGAGCGGCGCCCTGTTCCTCGCCACCATCTTCGCCGCCTTCGAGGCGCGCCGCTTCGGCCCGCGCGGCAGCGGCCTGGGCACGATCGCCTACCAGTCCTTCTTCTATGCGCTGCTGTTCAAGACGCCGCCGGACAAGGTCCTCTGGCTGCCGCTGTTCGTACTGGCCGGCTGCGCCATCGCCTACGGGGTCCACTTCCACCTGGTGCCCGAACATCCGGGCCGGATGGTGCACAGCGAATTGCGCGCCTTCCGCGCGCGCGTCGAAGCCTGCCTGCATGACCTGGCGCGCTGGCTGGAGCGCGACAGCCAGGCCGGCCAGGCGCGCATCGACGCCCACCTGGCCGCGCTCAATGCGCAATCGCTGGGGCTGGAGTCGCGCCTGGCCGGCTTTGCCGATCCGGCCAACGCAGCCGCGGACGGCCGATCCGGCGGCACCGGATTGCGCCGGCGGGTGCTGGCTTGCGAGCTGGCGCTGGAAACCGCCGCCGCGGTCGTGCGCGGCAGCGGCGCCGATGCGCGGCAAGCGCTGGCGCAGCGGCTGCGCGCGCTGCAGGCGGCGATCCACCACGGCGATGCCGCCGCTCCGCCGTCGCACGGGGAGGGGTTGACCGAAGAACAGGGCTGGCGCCTGGAGCGCGCGGCGCACACGCTGGCCTGCGAAGCGCCCTGGCGCCAGGCGCCGCCGGCCACGCGCGACGAGCGCAAGCCGTCGCCCGCACCGCAACCGCCGGAGCCGCCGGCCGCGCCGGGCAGGCACTCGTGGCTCGACGACATCACGCGCAGGGCGCTGCAGGCCGGCGTGTCCGCGCTGGGCGCGATCCTGGCCGGTCACGCGATCTCGTCCTCGCACTGGTACTGGTCGGTGTTCGCCGCCTTTGTCGTGTTCACGCGCACCGCGACGGTCGGCCAGACCGTGTCCGGCGCCTGGCGCCAGGTGCTGGCCTCGATCGCCGGCCTGTGCCTCGGGGTGGCGGTCGCCGAGCTCGCGCACGGCAGCCGCGGCCTCGAGCTCGGCCTGCTGTTCGCCTTCATCGCGGCCGGCTTCTATGCCTTCCGCGGCCTGCAGAACCTGTACACGGTGCTCTTGACCGCGATGCTCGCCATGCTCTACGAATTGATGGGGATGGACAGCGAAGGCTTGCTGGTGCTGCGGCTGGCGGAAACCGTGGCCGGCGCGGCCAGCGCGGTGCTGAGCGCGCGCCTGGTGCTGCCGGTGCACACCCGGGACGACGCCGACGCCAAGAGCGCGGCGCTGCTGCGCACCGCGAGCGGCTTGCTGCGCGCGGCGCTGGCGCAGGCCCCGCGGCCACCCTGGGACGCGGTGCGCGAACTGGACCGCAAGCTGGCGGCGCTGCGCGCCTCGCTCGGCCCCGTCACGGGCAGCGCCTACCCGGCCTCGAAGGCGGCGCGCCGGCGCCGGCTCGACCGGCTGTCGCGCATCGCCTACTGCATCCGGCATTTCCATGGCCTGGCCCTTGGGTATGCGGCCTGCATCGCCCCTTCGCCGCCGCTGCGGGCCGACACGCGCGCGCTCGAGGATGCGCTGGATGGCGTGGCGGCGCTGCTCGATGCCCCGGAGCAGCCGGCTGCAGCCCCGTCCCGCCCGCCGCAGCGGGCGCCGAACGGCGCACAGGCGGCAGGCGGATGCGCCCTGCCCTTGCGGGTGGCCGGCGGCTTCCTGGCGGAGGCGGACGAGGTGCTGCGCGCGCTGCGGGCCGACATGGCGGCGCGGACATGAAAAAGCGGCGGACATCGCTGTCCGCCGCCTCGATCCGGGTTTCTCCCGGGATGACCAAACAAGCTGGTTTGCGGCTCAGGCCACGGCTTCCTCGGATTCGGTGCACAGCTTCAGGCTCGCATGGCGCTGGTGCGCCAGCCCGGCCTGCAGCGCGTCCTTGTGCTCGTCGAGCAGCGCGAACACGGCATCCTTGGACAGCACGTACTGGTCGAGCAGCGTGTCCTTGATCGCGACGATCACGTCGCGGTAGTCGCGGATCGCGTCCAGCGTGTAGCTGTACAGCTCATCCGATTTCTCTTCGACCTGGCGCAGGGTGTGCTCGCCGGAGGCGTCGTTCTGCAACTGGCTGTAGTCGATCTTGGCACGCGAGTACATCGACAGGCGGCCCACCATCAGGTTCAGCATCTTGGTGATCTTCTCGATGTCATTCTGGCTGCCGACCGAGATGCCGCGGGCGCCGTAGAACAGTTCTTCCGCCGCCACGCCGCCGTACAGGCCGATCACGTCGCGCTCCAGCTCTTCCAGCGTGCGCAGCGACATGTCGTCACCCGACTGCAGCACGTAGCCCAGCGCGCCGATCTTCGACACCGCTTCGGTGCTGATCTTCAGCAGGTGCGACTTTTCCTTGACCTCGGCCAGCGAGAGGCCGGCGCGCAGGTAAGGATCGATCTGCATGAAGAAGTGGCCCAGCTCGTGCACCGCGATGCGCTCGCGCTGCTTGTGCTTCTCGGCGGTCGTGGCGCGGTCGGTCAGGCCGATGGTGGCGCGCTCGTAGGCACGGAACAGCAGGTCGGTATTGATGATCGCCTTTTCCTGGATCGAGAGCATCGATGCGCGCTCGACCACGGTTTCCAGCAGGGCCGGGCTCAGGTTCTGGGTGATTTCCGCAACCTGGTCCAGGTCGAGGTCCTTGTAGTCGACCAGGCCATCCTTTTTCTTGGCCAGGAAGCTTTTCAAGAGTTCGCGCCGCTCGCCCTTGTTCGGCAGGCGGAAGTTGATCTTGACCGAGAAGCGGCGCAGCATCGCTTCGTCCATCTCGGTCGAGGCATCGTCGAAGTTCGAGGCGATCACCCAGATCACGCCCTGGCCCTTGTCGCTCTTCACGCCGTCCAGCAGGCCGAGCAGGGTATTGGCGGTGTCGTCTTCCCATTTCTTTTCGCTGCGGCCGCGCGGCATGAACAGGCTCTGGCCTTCATCCAGGAAGATGATGCACTTGCCCTTGGCGCAAGCCTTGCGGTACAGGGCGTTCAATGCCTTGGAGCCGCCGCCGACGTAGCCGGATTCCAGCGCCGAACCGGAAGCCTGGATCAGCGGCATGTTCAGGCGCTTGGCCAGGTAGCCGACCAGCTTGGTCTTGCCCGTACCGGCAGGACCGGTCAGCATCACGTTGAAGGGCTTGTCGATATTGTGCGACTGGTATTCCTCGCGGTTGCGGATCATGTCTTCCAGGTGCAGCACTTCCTGCTTGATGTCTTCCATGCCGATCAGGTCGTCCATGCTGCCCTTGAGCTTGTCCGGGGTGATCATCTGCGCGCCGGCCGAGTTCATGCCCGGGATGCCGAACTTCATGGCATACAGGATCACGGCCAGCACGGTCAGGTCCAGCGCGTGGCGCTTGAGGAAGTCCAGCACGGTGGTGCCGAAGCCTTCGTTTTCGTCCTGCATCACGGCCTTGTGGGTGCTCAGGAAGTCATCCTTGGCGATCGAATACGGGATCGCGTTCTTCAGCAGGACTTCGCGCTCCAGCGACAGATGCGAGGTGCTCGGCACCTTCACCACGTGCAGCTGCGGCGCATCCTTGAATTTGTAGACGTAGCGCGGCGAGTCGGACAGCGGCTTGGCCACCAGCAGGTAGTCCAGGCGCTCCTTCTGGGCGGCCAGTTGGGTGATTTCGGAAATGTTCTGCGAATGGACGACCGGCGCGGTGTCTTGCGGGACGTCAGCCTTGTAGATTGCCCAACCGGTCAGCACGCCAAGCAGGATGGCGGTCAGCACGCGAACGTAAACGTTCTTGAAGGCAATTTGAAGTTGGGCAAATTTGGGCATATCGGTACTCTATAGGACGAAGTGTGCGAGATACGGCTGGGTCTTGCGGTGCCTTCGATGTGCCGATCGGCCTGGAAGGCGGCGGTGCGGGGGACCGCGGGGTGATGCTCAAACGTGCGCGTTTGATATTGTTTTGATGCCCGAAGGCAATAGGGATATGGAGACTATACTCGCAAAGAAAAGTTTGGTGTATACCGTGCGCCGAAAAAATTTTGCGCCACAACATTCCATATCAAACGGGTAACGCTTTCCTTTATCTTTTCGATAATCCGGATTAATAAAGGCGCATGAACCCGCGCTCTTTTATGCTTTTCTCAATATCAATCAAGATATTGACTTGCATTTGTTTTATTTAAAAAATATTAACTTTAACAAGCATTTATCGCTGCCGAAGTGTCTAATCAGGCGTGATGCGCCGCGCATTTTTGCTATGCTGGATCGAGGCGGCGCCGCATCCGGATCGCATTGCCCGCCCTTTTCCCGACGCCGATTCCGAAGGAAAAACCGTGAAACGAATCGCACTTGCCGCAGCATTGGGTGTCCTGTTCAACGGCGCCGTCCAGGCCGCCGCCATCGAGCTCGACAACAGCCACGCCAGCATGCGGGTGGCCGATCTGTCTACGCTACAAGGCAAGGAGGTGGTGGCACCGCCGCCGGCCTCGATGTCCGAGCTTCCCGAACCGGAAGTGCTTGCCATGATGCTGGTGGGCCTGGTCCTGATCGGTTATCGGGCCAGCCGCCACAGCAGCGAGAAATTTAAATAAGGAGAATCGACGATGATGTCGATCGCCGGCGCCGCGGGCTGCGGCATGGGGTATTCAGAATAGATGGGGCGACTATGCCCGAATTCAAGGGTTCCAGCGAAAAAAGCCGTTCAGGCGCTCTCGCGGGACAGCGCGTGCAGCTTGAGCAGGGTCGACCAGTTGCGCGAGGTCGTCGCGTCGCCCAGCTGCTTGCCGAGCGCGGAAGCCGCCGCGCTGTCGAGGATGCCGTCCGGGCACCACACGTACACCGCGCGCGCGCCCAGCGCCACCGCGCCGGGATGCCAGTCCTGGCCGCACAGGGTTTCGATGCCCTGCAGGATCGTCGTGGCCGGGTCGGACAGGATGAAGGTGATCAGGCGCGCATGGTCGGGCGCCCGGTCGAGCAGCGGATTGGCGGCGACGATGGACGCCAGCTCCTCGCCGTCGAGCACCAGCACGCGCGCCGCCACGCCCAGCTTGAGCACCAGCGTTTCCTCGATCGCGGCGGCGAGGTCGGCTTGCGGCTTGACGGGACCGCTGAATACGACATTGCCACTGTTGAGGACGCTGCGCACGTCGGTATAGCCGAGGTCCGCGATCAATTTACGCAGGTCGGCCATGGCGATGCGTTTTGCTCGCCCGACGTTGACGCCCCGAAGCAGGGCAATGTAGCGTTTGCTGGTCATGGCGCGCATGGTACCGTGCGCGGATGGCGCACGGTACGCCGCTGTGTGATTTATTTGATCAGGCCTTCTTCGCGCATCGCCTGCTGCACCGCCGGGCGGCTGGCCACGCGCTGCTGGTAGGCGCCCAGCACCGGCCACGGCGACAGATCGACGTTGACGTGACCGGCCCAGCCCAGCACGGTAAACAAATAGGCGTCGGCCGCCGTGAATTGCGCGCCCAGCAGGTAGTCGCGGTCTTCCAGGCGCGTGGCCACCCAGCCCAGGCGCTTGGCCAACTGGGTGCGCGCGGCCTGCTTCATGTCCTCGGTCGAGGTCGGTCGGAACAGCGGGCTGAAGCCCTTGTGCAGTTCGGTCGCGATAAAGTTCAGCCACTCGATCATCTGGTAGCGCTCCAGCGTGCCGTGGGACGGCGCCAGCTGGCGGTCCGGTGCCAGGTCGGCGACGAACTGGACGATGGCCGGGCCTTCGGTCAGCACGGTGCCGTCGTTCAGTTGCAGCGCCGGCACGTAGCCCTTCGGATTGATGGCGCTGAAGTCGGCGCCGGTCGCGGTCTGGCGCTTCGGAATGTCGACGCGTTCCAGCGTGTACTCGAGGCCTGCCTCGCGCAGGACGATGTGGGGAGACAGCGAGCAGGCGCCCGGGCTGAAATACAATTTCATGAAAAATCCCTGATTGTTGATGTATGTCCCTGCTTGAACCAAAAACGCAGGGCATGGCGAGAATACAACAATTCACCTTGCATTGCCGATGGCTGCCTCAGTCCTCCCGCGCTGAGTGATAACATCAATACATTAATGAGGGGAAATAATGATTGCTCAGCCGATGCCATCCGGCGCCGTGCCGGAAGATGCCGCCAGCGCGGCCTTGCGCGCGCGTCTCGACCATCTGTTCCGCAAAGGCGCGGATGAAGGCCACGATGGCTGGGCCATCCTGCAGTTGCGCCGCCATGTCGAAGCCTACCGCCTGGGCCGCGGGGAAGAGGCATGAAGCTCGCCCCTGAACAACTGGTGCAGGGCATCCGCGACCTGCCTTCGCTGCCGGCCGTGGTCATGGACCTGCTCGGCGACCTGGACATGGAGCGGGTCGACATCTCGGTGCTGGCGAAAAAAGTGTCCCTGGATCCGGCCCTGACGGCAAAGACATTGCGGTTGGCGAATTCACCGGCCTTCGGGCTGCAGGTCAAGGTCGCCACGATCCAGCAGGCGATCACCTTCCTCGGTTTCCAGACCATGCGCAACCTGATCGCCGCGGCGGCGGTGACGGTGTGTTTTCCGGCCGGACGCTGCCCCGGTTTCAGCGACCGGGTGTTCTGGCGCCACGCGAGCGCCAGCGCCGCCTGTGCCCGCGCGCTGGCGCGGCGCATCCGCTTCAACCCGGACATCGCCTTCACCGCCGGCCTGCTGCACGACATCGGCCGGCTGGTACTGGCCACGAGCCAGCCCGAGGCCTATGGCGCCGTGCTGGCCTGGCGCCGCGCGCACGACTGCACGCTGCTGGAAGCGGAACGGGCGGTATTGGGGATCGACCACGTGGATGCCGGCGTGGCCCTGGCGGCGCACTGGCAGTTTTCGGACACGATACGCCAGGCCATCGCACGCCATCACGCGCCGGACACGCCCGCTTCCGGCATGCTGGCTGCGATCGTGCACGTGGCCGACGCGATCGTCCATGCGCTCGACCTGGCGGGCGATGCGGACGAAGTGGTACCACCGCTGTCAGGCCAGGCCTGGGACGCGATGAAGTTGAACGAGGAAGCTTACCTGCACCTGTTCCAGGAAACGGAACAGCAATTCGAAGAAATGTCGGCCATCCTGGCGGGGTAGAACACCGGTTCTACCCCGCCAGGATGGCTTTCTTGCTTATACCTTGATGGACGGCGGCAGGGCGGGCCGGAACAGCCCGGAACCCGCTGCCGGGTCGTGCCGCAGGCATGACAGGACCGGCTGTCATGCCCTCGGCATCAGTGCGCATAGTTGCCCGACTTCGATGTGTCGTTGCCTTGCGCTTCCTGCGATTGCGGCTGAGCCTGCTGAGCGGCTGCCTGGGCAGCTTGCTGGGCAGCTTTTTCCTCAGGCTTCGGGCGGCCTTGTGCGTCCGACAGGCGATATTTGGTGCGGCGGTCGCCCATCAGGTCGCGCAGGTCGCGGATGCTCATGCCGGTCACTTCGTGCATGCGGATCAGCAGCGAAGCGCCAACCGGCAGGCGATGGTGACGGATCTTGCTGATCACCGGAGGAGCGACTTCGAGCATGCGCGACAGCGCTGCGTCGTTCTTCAACTGCATCTTGCCGAGCAAAATGTCCAGCAAGTGGTTCGGGTTGTAGCTTTCCTGTGATGACAGAGCATGATGTGCCATGATTACCTCGTGAGTGGTTAAAATAGTTCCTTTACGAACTTTCGTTAAGGACCAGTTTTCGTCTACATAAGTTCCCGGCTTGTGTTCCCAACCAGCGGCAGACTTGATCTACCGAAGGCGGTTGCGCTCACCGGACCGCGTGCGCTCCCTAAAACTTCCTTAACTCACTTCCCTCGCGCACTTGTTTTTCGAACAAATTATCAAACTCATACGGAGGCTTTACCCTCGACCTGAGCACGAAAAGCATTGGTCGAAATCAAGCTATCGTCTGGAAAGCTTGTCACATAGTCATTTCAGCACATGGTGACAAATTGTGGCGCACGCAAGAGTTTTTTTGGACAAATTTTGCAATTGCCGAGATGCAGGAACCAATTGATTTACAACAGGAAACTTGGTTCGAGTCGACTCAGCAACTTCCAAGATACCAATTGGCAACGAGATTGCAAGAATTAACAATGTAACCGACTGTTTCGAAGTTAACTTACAGAAATTATCAATTCCGCGGGGTAGCAATCCAGGGGCGCACGCGGCGTCTTCCGGGTGTGTTGCCGATTTACGGTAAACTCCTACCCCACTTGTCAAAGCATCAGCAACCCGACAGCATTCATGCAAAAAAAAGTATTCATCAAGACCTTTGGCTGCCAAATGAACGAGTACGACTCGGACAAGATGGCGGACGTGCTGGGCGCGTCCGATGGGCTGGTACGCACCGATTCGCCGGACGACGCCGACGTCATCCTGCTGAACACCTGCTCGGTCCGTGAAAAGGCACAGGAAAAGGTCTTTTCCGATCTCGGGCGCTTGAAGGAACTCAAGCGTGACAAGCCCGAACTCATCATCGGCGTCGGCGGCTGCGTGGCTTCCCAGGAAGGCGCGGCCATCGTCAAGCGCGCGCCCCACGTCGACATGGTGTTCGGCCCGCAGACCCTGCACCGCCTGCCGCAGATGATCGAATTGCGCCGTGCCAGCGGCGCGGCCCAGGTCGACATCAGCTTCCCGGAAATCGAGAAGTTCGACCACCTGCCGCCGGCCAAGGTCGAAGGCCCGGTGGCCTATGTCTCGATCATGGAAGGCTGCAGCAAGTACTGCAGCTACTGCGTGGTGCCCTACACCCGCGGCGAGGAAGTCTCGCGCCGCTTCGAGGACGTGCTGACCGAGGTCGCCGGCCTGGCCGCCCAGGGCGTCAAGGAAATCATGCTGCTGGGGCAGAACGTGAACGCCTTCCGCGGCGCCATGGAAAACGGCGAGACCGCGGATTTCGCGCTGCTGCTGGAATACGTGGCCGAGATCCCCGGCATCGAGCGCCTGCGCTTCGTGACCAGCCACCCGAAGGAATTCACCCAGCGCCTGATCGACGCCTATGCGAAGATCCCGCAGCTGGTGAACCACCTGTACCTGCCGGTGCAGCACGGTTCCGACCGCATCCTGCAAGCCATGAAGCGCGGCTACACCGGCCTCGAATACAAGTCGATCATCCGCCGCATCAAGGCGGTGCGGCCAAGCATCTCGATTTCGTCCGACTTCATCGTCGGCTTTCCGGGCGAGACCGATGCCGACTTCGAGGCCATGATGAAGCTGGTGGAAGACGTCGGCTTCGACAACAGCTTCAGCTTCATCTTCAGCAAGCGTCCCGGCACGCCGGCCGCCAACCTCGAAGACGATACCCCGCACGAGGTGAAGCTGGCACGCCTGCAGCGTTTGCAGGCGCAGATCGACCTGAATACCCGCAAGACCAGCGCGGCCATGGTCGGCACCGTGCAGCGCATCCTCGTCGAAGGGCCGTCCAAGAAGGGCCGCACTGAGGACGGCATGCTCGAACTGCAGGGCCGCGCCGAGAACAACCGCGTCGTGAATTTCGTCCCGGGCATCGCCGGCGACACGCTGATCGGCCAGCTGGTCGATGTGCGCATCACCGAAAGCCTGGATTACAGCCTGCGTGGCGACCTGGTCGCCAGCATTGATACGATAGCCAAAGCCAGTTGAAAACCCAGACGCCTACCCAGCCTTCGTATTTCGTCCCCGAGCCGCTCGACAACACCCGGCTCGCCCATCTCTGCGGCCCGCTCGACGAGAACCTGCGCCAGATCTCGGCCGCCCTCGACGTGACCGTGTTCCGGCGTGGCGAGCGCTTCATCGTCAGCGGCGGCAATGCCGAGCGCGCGGTCGAGCTGCTCGAGCGCTTCTATGCGGTGGCCGACAAGGTCGTGCCGCTCGAGGAAGTCCAGCTGGCGCTGGTCGAGCAGCGCGCAGGCCTGAAGCCCACCATCCCCGAACCGTCCGGCGCGCCGAAAAAGGAAAAGCAACCGGGCACCACGGCCGGCGCCGATGAAGACGGCGACGACGAGGCAGCCGAGGACAGCGAACTGGTCAGCCCGACGCTCAAGACCCGCCGCAGCGACCTGCGCGGCCGCACGCCGCACCAGATCCAGTACCTGAAGGCGGTGCTGGAGCACGACATCAGCTTCGGCATCGGCCCGGCCGGCACCGGCAAGACCTATCTCGCGGTCGCCTGCGCGGTCGACGCGCTCGAGCGCGACGCCGTGAAACGCATCATCCTGACCCGTCCGGCCGTCGAAGCCGGCGAGCGCCTCGGCTTCCTGCCGGGCGACTTCGCGCAAAAGGTCGATCCCTACCTGCGCCCGCTGTACGACGCGCTGTACGACCTGCTCGGCTTCGACCGCACGCAGAAGCTGTTCGAGAAACAGGTCATCGAGATCGCGCCGCTGGCCTTCATGCGCGGGCGCACGCTGAACCACGCCTTCGTGATCCTGGACGAAGCCCAGAACACGACGGTCGAACAGATGAAGATGTTCCTGACCCGTATCGGCTTCGGCAGCAAGGCCGTGGTCACCGGCGACATCACCCAGGTCGACCTGCACAAGACCCAGCGCAGCGGCCTGGCCGACGCGATGCACGTGCTGAAGGACGTGCGCGGCATCGGCTTCACCCATTTCTCGAGCGCCGACGTGGTGCGCCACCCGCTGGTGGGCCGCATCGTCGACGCCTACGAAAAGGCGGCCTCGATCCAGGAGATCGGCGCCCTGCCCAAATCCTCAACCGCCACCGCAGGCACGCGAAATGCAAGAAAAAAAACATGATCTCGACCTCGACGTCCAGTACGCCGACACCCGCCTGGAAGCCGACATCACCCCCGCGATGATCGAACGCTGGGTCCAGGCATCGCTGCTCGGCCCGGCCGAGCTGGCGATCCGCTTCGTCGACGCGGAAGAAGGGCAAACCCTGAACCGCGACTACCGCGGCAAGGACTACGCCACCAACGTCCTCACCTTCGCCTACAACGAAGGCGAGGAAATCGCGGACGACGAGCCGACCCGGGCCGACATCGTGCTCTGCACCGACGTGCTGCAGCGCGAAGCCGAGGAGCAGAAGAAGACGGTCGAGGAACACGTGGCCCACCTGGTGGTGCACGGGGTGCTGCATGCGCAGGGCTTCGACCACGAGAACGATGAAGAGGCCGAGGAGATGGAGCAGCTGGAGCGCGACATCATGGAGGCCTTGCAGTATCCGGATCCGTATGACGAAGACTGATGCATGAATCGTTGCGGATAATATTACCGCGCACTTAAACAAGGTCATTCCCGCGCAGGCGGGAATGACGTTTTAAAGTCGCGGGCCAGAACAAGGAACGGGCCTACCAGGCCCGTCCAACCCTCAAGCTTTCTTCAGCTGCTCCCCAATCGGCAACTTCCGCACCCGTTTCCCGGTCGCCGCAAACACCGCATTCGACAGCGCCGGCGCGATCCCCGCCGTTCCCGGCTCGCCGATGCCGCCCGGCTCGTCGCGGCTGTTCACCAGATACACCTCCACCGCCGGCGCCTCGTTCATGCGCATCACCCGGTAGTCGCCGAAGTTGGTCTGCTGCACCTTGCCCTTGTCCAGCGTGATCTCGCCCCACAGCGCGGCGCTGGCACCGTAGACGATGCCGCCTTCCATCTGCGCCACGATGGTGTCCGGGTTGATGTTCTGGCCGCAGTCGACCGCGCACACCACGCGGTGCACGCGCACGTCGCCGTCGGGGCCGACCGAGACCTCCGCCACCTGCGCCATGTAGCTGCCGAAGGCGAACTGGGTCGAGACGCCGCGCCCGATGCGGCGTCCGGCAACCGGTTTCAGGGGCTTGCCCCAGCCGGCCTTTTCGGCGGCCAGGTTCAGCACCGCCAGCGTGCGCGGCGATTTCTGCAGCAGTGCGCGCCGGTACGCGACCGGATCGGTCTTGCTCAGATAGGCCAGTTCGTCGACGAAGCTCTCGACCACGAAGATGTTGTGGGTCGGGCCCACGCCGCGCCAGAACGCGGTGGCCAGGCCCGGCGGCTCGTGGCGCACGTATTCCACGCGCACGGCGGGAATCGAATACTGCAGGTCGGCCGCGCCCTCCACCGCATCCGGGTCGACGCCATCCTTGACCGCCGGCGGCGCGAAGCGCGCCATGATCGAGGAGCCGGTCACGCGGTGGAACCATGCGACCGGCATGCCCTTGTCGTCGACCTTGGCCGACAGCCGGTCATAATAATAAGGGCGGTACATATCGTGCTGGATGTCTTCTTCGCGCGTCCAGATGATCTTCAGCGGCCCCTTGGCCAGCTTGGCGAAGGCCACCGCCTGGATCACGTTGTCCACTTCCAGCCGGCGCCCGAAGCCGCCGCCGATGTAGAAGTTATGCACCTGCACCTTCTCGACCGGCAGGCCGGCCACCTTGGCCGCCGCGCCTTGCGCCAGCGCCGGCACCTGGGTGCCGACCCACAAGTCGCAACCGTCCGCGCGCAGGTCGACCGTGCAATTCATCGGTTCCATCGTGGCGTGGGCCAGGAAGGGCAGCTCATACACGGCGTCGATGCGGCGCCCGCCCTGCTGCTCCAGCACCTTGAGCGCGTCGCCCTCGTTCTTGGCCACCGCACCGGTGCCCTGCGAGACCTTGGCCATGTCGGCGACGATGCCGGCCAGGCTGACCTTGCCGTTGGCGCCGTCGTCGAAGCGCGGCGCGGCCGCCAGCAGGCCCTGTTTCGCGCTCCAGAAGTTGTCGGCGACGACCGCCACCGCGCCCTCGATGCGCAGCACCTGGCGCACGCCCTTGACCGCCATCGCCTTCTGCTCGTCGACGAAGGCCAGCTTCCCGTTCAAGACCGGCGAGGCCGCGACCGCCGCGATACCCATGTTGGGCAGGCGCGCGTCGATGCCGAACAGGGCTTCGCCATTCACCTTGGGTGCGCTGTCCAGGCGCTTCATGGACTTGCCGATCAGGGTGAAGTCGGCCGCGTCCTTCAGCTTGACCGTGGCCGGGAAATTCAGCTTCGATGCCGCCTCGGCGACTTCACCGAAATGGACCGAGCGGTTCGAACCCTCGTGGCGGATGGTGCCGGCGACGACCTTCAGTTCATTCTCGTTCACGTTCCAGTTCTTGGCCGCGGCCTGCACCAGCACCGTGCGCACCTTGGCGCCGGCTTCGCGCAGCGGCTTCCAGGCGCCGCGCACCGAGGTCGAGCCGCCGGTCACCTGGCCGCCCAGCAGCGGGTCGGCGTACAGGCTGTTGTTGGCCGGGGCCTGCTCCAGCCTCACTTTCGAGAGGTCGGCGCCGAGTTCCTCGGCCAGCAGCATCGGCATCGAGGTAAAGGTACCCTGCCCCATCTCGACCTTGTGGATGATCAGCGTGACGAGGCCGGTGCGGTCGATGCGGATGAAGGCGTCGTGCGCGAGGCCGGGCGCGTCGCCCGAGGCGGCGGTAGCGGCCTGGCCCACCGCTTTTTCCGGCGGCGGCTCCTTGCGGTCGCTCTCGGGTTTCTTTTCGCAGCCGAACAGCGAAAAGCCGAAGACGAGCGCACCGCCGGCGGCGGCGCCGGCCTTCATGAAGCCGCGGCGCTTGTTCGATGCCGGGGCGGTCTTGTCTTGTTCGCGTGGTTCCTGGTTCATCTGGTCCATGGCGCCCCCTTAAGCCGCAGCGATCTTGATGGCTTTACGAATTCGCCCGTAGGTGCCGCAGCGGCAGATGTTCCCTGACATGGCGTTGTCGATGTCGGCATCGGTCGGCTTGGGCGTGGCCTGCAGCAGCGCGGTGGCCGACATGATCTGGCCGGACTGGCAGTAGCCGCACTGCACCACGTCGAGCTGGCGCCAGGCATCCTGCACCTTGGCCCCGACCGGGTCCTTGCCGATCGCCTCGATGGTCGTGATCTTCTTGCCGACGGCCGCGGAGACCGGGGTGACGCAGGAACGGATCGCCTGCCCGTCCAGGTGCACGGTGCAGGCGCCGCACAGGGCGACGCCGCAGCCGAACTTGGTGCCGGTCAGGTTGAGGACGTCGCGCAATGCCCACAGGATGGGCATGTCGTCGGGGACGTCGAGATTGGTGGTGTTGCCGTTGACGTTCAGGGCAGGCATGGGGACTCCTTTTCGGACGGATGATGAACAATCTAGCAAGCATAACGCGGCAATGCAATCCCCGCTCGTGGCCGCACGACCTGCCGAAAAAACAGGCATCCGCCGTTTTGGTGTATCCTAACGTCCATCGCAACAACGGCTTTACGCCAACTATGCCCGAGCACCCTGCTGACGTCCGTTCGGACGGCAAAACCCACCGGTCGCTGTTTGAACGGCTGACCGCACTGATCTCCCCTGAGCCCGAAAATCGCGCCGAGCTGCTTGAAGTGCTGCACGACGCCCATGAACGCAACCTGATCGACGCCGACGCCCTCTCCATGATCGAGGGCGTGTTCCAGGTGTCCGATTTGTCGGTGCGCGACATCATGGTACCGCGCTCCCAGATGGACGTCATCGACATCACCAAGCCGATCGAGGACTGGCTCCCGATCGTGCTGGAAACCGCGCACTCGCGCTTCCCCGCCATCGAGGGCGAGCGCGACAAGGTGGTCGGCATCCTGCTGGCCAAGGACCTGCTGCGCTACTACGCGGAAGAATCCTTCGACGTGCGCGCCATGCTGCGCCCGGCGATCTTCATCCCCGAATCGAAGCGCCTGAACGTGCTGCTGCGCGACTTCCGCGCGAACCACAACCACATGGCCATCGTCGTCGACGAATACAGCGGCGTGGCCGGCCTGATCACGATCGAGGACGTGCTCGAACAGATCGTCGGCGACATCGAGGACGAATACGACTTCGACGAGGAAGAGGACAACGTCCTCTCGATCAAGGAAGGCCAGCACGGCTCGCGCTGGCGTGTGAAAGCGCTGACCGAGATCGAACAGTTCAACGAGGAGATCGGCGTCGACCTGCCGGAAGACGACGTCGACACCATCGGCGGCCTGGTGGCCAGCCACCTGGGCCGCATGCCGCACAAGGGCGAGGTGTTCGACCTCGAGAACCTGCGCTTCGAGGTGCTGCGCGCGGATGCGCGCCAGATCCATGTGCTGCTCGTGGAGAAGCTGCCGGTCTCCGAGGACGAACACGACTGAAACACCATTACGCAACACAAGGTCGCGTAATCCCGTCGCCCCTGCGCAGGCAGGGGTCCAAGTTCTGCATGCATTACTGATACGCTTGCAACTTGGGCCCCTGCCTTCGCAGGGGCGACGCTAACGATATTGGACCCCGCTTGATCCTGCGCCGCCGTACCCAACCCGCCACCGCGCCCGACCCGTCATTGCGCGGCACCCGCCCCTCGCTCAAGGCCCTGGTCTTCGCCGCCCTCGCCGGCGGCGCCAGCCTGTTCTCCTTCGAACCCTTCGGCTGGTGGCCGCTGCAGTTCCTGGCCCTGGCCTGGCTGTTCTACCAGGTCGGCATGGGCAGCTCGGTCAAGCGCGCGGTCTGGCTGGGCTGGGCCTTCGGCTTCGGCTGGTCGGTGGCCGGCATGCACTGGCTGTACATCGCGATCACGCGCTACGGCGGCCTGCCGGCGGTGCTGGGCGCGATCGCGATCGCCCTGCTCGGCCTGTACATGGGCCTGTTCGCGGCGTTTGCCGCCGGCGGCTCGACCTGGCTGCGGCGCCGCTGGGCGCTGCCCGTCCCGGCCTTCCTGCTGCTGGTGCTGCCGACCCTGTGGGGCGTGTCGGAATGGATGCGCGGCTGGGTGTTCACCGGCTTTCCCTGGGCCGCGTCCGGCTATGCGCACAACGCGGCGCCGCTGGGCGGTTTCGCACCGATCGTCGGGGTGTACGGCATCGGCGTGCTGGTCGCGGTCTGCGCGTCCTGCCTGGTGATGCTGACCCAGCGCCACAAGATGCCGGCGCTGGCCCTGTTCGGACTGGTGCTGGTGGGCGGCGGCGTGCTGCGCCAGGTCGAGTGGACCCAGCCCAGCGGCCAGCCGATCACGGTGCGCCTGCTGCAGGGGAACATCCGCCAGGACGAGAAATTCGCCGCCGAATACCTGGGCCAGATCCTGGTGCGCTACCGCGACATGCTGACCGCCGCGCCGGCCGACCTGGTCGCCGCGCCGGAAACCGCGATCCCGGTGTTCCCGCAACAGCTGCCGCCCGGCTACCTGGCCGGCTTCCAGGACTTCGCGCGCCGCACCGGCACCCATTACCTGTTCGGCATCCCGCTGGCCGACAGCGCCACCGAGTATGCCAACAGCGTGGCCGGCATCGGGCCCCAGGGCCAGTCCTACCGCTACGACAAGCACCACCTGGTGCCCTTCGGCGAATTCATCCCGACGGGCTTCCGCTGGTTCACCGACATGATGCAGATCCCGCTGGGCGACTTCACCCGCGGCGCGGCGGTCCAGGCCCCGTTCCCCGTGAAAGACCAGCTGGTGCTGCCCAACGTCTGCTACGAAGACGTGTTCGGCGAAGAAATCGCCAAGCAGCTGCGCGACGCGCCCAGGCCCGCCACGCTGCTCCTGAACGTGTCGAACCTGGCCTGGTACGGCGAATCGGTGGCGATCCCGCAGCACCTGCAAATATCGCGCATGCGCTCGCTGGAAACCGGCCGTCCGATGCTGCGCGCGACCAACAACGGCGCCACCGCCATCATCGACGGCCGCGGCAACGTGGTGCGGCAGCTCCCCTTCTACGGGCAGGACGTGCTGGCGGCGAAGGTGCAGGGCACGCGCGGCAGCACGCCCTACATCCGCTTCGGCAACCTGCTGTTCCTGGGCCTGGGCGGGCTGGCCCTGGCCGGTGCATGGTTGGCGGGATGGCGCCGCAAGACCGCCCGCGCGAATAAATCCGCCTGAGCCCTTCCCGTCCACGCTATTAATCAGTAAAGTCTGCCGAATAAAATCGTGCATCGCCGCGTCGATCCACGATTGGATTGATAAAAACCGCTAAAATTAGTGTTTTAGCAAACTCACCGTGTTCGCGACCTGTGCGCGCGAAGCCAACAAGATGCTCACATTCCAACAAATCATCCTGACTCTGCAAACCTACTGGGACAAGCAGGGTTGCGCCCTGCTCCAGCCGTACGACATGGAAGTCGGCGCGGGCACCTTCCACACTGGCACCTTCCTGCGCGCGATCGGACCGGAACCCTGGCGCGCCGCCTACGTGCAGCCCTCGCGCCGCCCGAAGGATGGCCGCTACGGCGAGAACCCGAACCGCCTGCAGCACTATTACCAGTACCAGGTCGTGCTGAAACCGGCCCCGGAAAACATCCTCGACCTCTACCTCGGCTCGCTCGAAGCGCTGGGCCTGGACCTGAAAAAGAACGACGTCCGCTTCGTGGAAGACGACTGGGAAAGCCCGACCCTGGGCGCCTGGGGCCTGGGCTGGGAAGTCTGGCTGAACGGCATGGAAGTCACCCAGTTCACCTACTTCCAGCAGGTCGGCGGCCTGGATTGCAAGCCGGTGCTGGGCGAGATCACCTACGGCATCGAGCGCCTGGCCATGTACCTGCAGGGCGTCGAGAACGTGTACGATCTGGTGTGGACCGAGTGGGAAGAAAACGGCGAGAAGAAGAGCCTGTCCTACGGCGACGTGTTCCACCAGAACGAAGTCGAACAGTCGACCTACAACTTCGAGCACTCGAACACCGAACTGCTGTTCCAGGCCTTCAGCAACCACGAGAGCGAAGCCAAGCGCCTGATCGAGCTGGCGCTGACGCTGCCGGCCTACGAGCAGATCATGAAGGCTTCGCACAGCTTCAACCTGCTGGACGCGCGCGGCGCCATCTCCGTGACCGAGCGCGCCGCCTACATCGGCCGCGTGCGCACCCTGTCGCGCCTGGTCGCCCAGGCCTACTACGATTCGCGCGAGAAGCTGGGCTTCCCCATGCTGCCCAAGACGTCCGCCGTGGATGCCGACGCCGCCGAAGTCAAAGTCGCCTGAGCCTGAAAACAGAATAGAACAATGAACCAGACCCTACTCATCGAACTGCAGACCGAAGAACTGCCGCCGAAAGCCCTCGTGAAACTGGGCGCCGCCTTTGCCAACGGCATCGCCAACGGCCTGAAGGCGCGCGACTTCCTCGACGCCGACAGCGCCGTCACCACCTACCCCACCCCGCGCCGCCTGGCGGTCTCGATCACGAACGTGCGCGCCACCTCGCTGGACAAGACCATCCGCGAAAAAGTGCTGCCGGTGAGCGTGGCCCTGGACAAGGACGGCAACCCGACCGCCCCGCTGGCCAAGAAGCTGGCCGCGCTGGGCTTCCCCGACCTGAAGATAGCGGACCTCGAACGCGCCCAGGACGGCAAGGCCGAGAGCTTCTTTTACACCTACACCGCCCCGGGCAGCGCGCTGGCCGCGGGCCTGCAGCCGGTGCTGGAGGAAAGCGTGGCCAAGCTGCCGATCCCGAAGGTGATGAGCTACCAGCGCCCGGATGGCGAGACCGTGCAGTTCGTGCGCCCGGTGCATTCGCTGCTGGCGCTGCACGGTGCCGACGTGGTGCCGCTGACGCTGCTGGGCCTCGCGTCCGGCCGCGCCACGCTGGGCCACCGCTTCCTGTCGAACGGCCAGTCCTTCGACATCGCCGATGCAGGCCAGTACGCCGGCGTGCTTCGGGAACAGGGCAAGGTCGTCGCCAACGCCGAAGAGCGCAAGGACACCATCCGCACCCAGCTGCTGGCCAAGGCTGGCGACGACCAGGTGCTGATGCCGGAATCGCTGCTGGACGAAGTGGCGGCGCTGGTCGAATGGCCTGTGGTGTATGAATGCCGCTTCGAGGACGTGTTCCTGTCGGTGCCGCAGGAATGCCTGATCCTGACCATGCAGACCAACCAGAAGTACTTCGCGCTGACGGATGCGAACGGCAAGCTGCGCTCGCGCTTCCTGATCGTGTCGAACATCGAAACCGATGATCCCTCCGCCATCGTCGGCGGCAACGAGCGCGTGGTGCGTCCACGCCTGTCGGACGCCAAGTTCTTCTTCGAGCAGGACAAGAAGAAGACCCTGGCCTCGCGCCTGCCGCAACTGGCCAATGTGGTCTACCACAACAAGCTGGGCACCCAGCTCGAACGCACCCAGCGCGTCACGCGCCTGGCCGCCGCCATCGCCGAACGTCTCGGCTACGACGTCCAGCTCGCCGAACGCGGCGCCCAGCTGGCCAAGACCGACCTGCTGACCGACATGGTCGGCGAGTTCCCGGAGCTGCAGGGCATCATGGGCACCTATTACGCCCGCAACGACGGCGAGAACGAGGAAGTCGCGCTGGCCGCCTCCGAGCACTACCAGCCGCGCTTCTCGGGCGACACCCTGCCTTCGACCAATACCGGCCTGGCGGTCGCGCTGGCGGACAAGCTGGAAACCCTGGTCGGCATCTGGTCGATCGGCCTGCAGCCGACCGGCGAGAAGGACCCGTTCGCACTGCGCCGCCACGCGCTGGGCGTGATGCGCATGCTGGTCGAGAAGCGCCTGGCGCTGGGCATGTCCGATCTGCTGGCGCTTGCGGCCGGCGTGTTCGAGGGCCAGGCCGGCTTCAAGGATCCGACCGTGGAAGTGAAGGCCTTCATGCTGGACCGCCTGCGCGGCCTGCTGCGCGACCGCGGCTTCTCGCCGAACGAAGTGGAAGCGGTGCTGGCCCAGAACCCGGACCGCGTCGACGACGTGGTGGGGCGCCTGGAAGCGGTGCAGGCCTTTGCCGCGCTGCCGGAAAGCGCATCGCTGGCCGCCGCCAACAAGCGCATCACCAACATCCTCAAGAAGAACGAGGAAGCCCTGGCCGGCGCCGGCGCGGTCGATCCGGCCCTGCTGCAGGACGCCGCCGAGAAGGCGCTGTTCGCCAGCGTGGAGCGCGTACAGCCCCAGGTCGACGCGGCCTTCGCCGGCGGCGACTTCAGCGGCACGCTCAAGACCCTGGCCCAGCTGCGCGACGACGTCGACGCCTTCTTCAACGACGTGATGGTGATGGCCGAGGACCAGTCCCTGCGCAACAACCGCCTGGCCCTCCTGCAGCGCCTGCACGGCATGATGAACCGCGTGGCCGACATCTCCAAGCTGGCGGCATGAAACTGATCATCCTCGACCGGGACGGGGTCATCAACCAGGACTCCCCCGCCTTCATCAAGTCGCCCGCCGAGTGGATCCCGATCCCGGGATCGCTCGAGGCGATCGCGCGCCTGAACCAGGCCGGCTACCGCGTGGTCATCGCGTCGAACCAGTCGGGCATCGCGCGCGAGCTGTTCGACATGACGACGCTGAATGCGATCCACCAGAAGATGCACGCGCAGGCGCAGCTGGTCGGCGCCGACATCGACGCCATCTTCTTCTGCCCGCACGCGGCGATCGACAACTGCGACTGCAGGAAGCCCAAGGCCGGCATGTTCGAGGAGATCAGCAAGCGCTTCAAGCTCAGCCTGAAGGGCGTGCCCACCGTCGGCGACTCGCTGCGCGACCTGCAGGCCGGCTTCATCAGCGGCTGCCTGCCCTACCTGGTCCTGACCGGGAAGGGCGAGAAGACCCTGGAAACCGGCGGCCTGCCGCCCGGCACCCAGGTCTTCCCCGACCTCGCCGCCATGGTTACCGCCTTTTTGAAAAACCCGGGCGCCAGCCAGGCCCCAACCTGATTCACTCCTTCGGAGACCGTTCTTGCGTACTGCCACCCTGTTCCTGCGTTCCCTGTTGTTCACGATCGTCATGGTGGTCGCCACCGTCGTCTGGGCCTGCGTCTGCTTCCTGGCCGCGCCCTTCCCGTACAACACGCGCTTCTGGGTGACCTCGCGCTGGAACGTCTTCATCATCTGGTGCGCACGCGTCATCTGCGGCATCCGCTACCAGTTCAAGGGCTACGACAACCTGCCGTCGGGCCCGACCGTCCTGCTGTCGAAGCACCAGTCGGCCTGGGAAACCATCTTCCTGCTGCCGAACATGACGCATCCGCTGGTGTTCGTCTTCAAGAAGGAAATCCTGTACATCCCCTTCTTCGGCTGGGCCATGGCGCTGCTGCGCATGATCCCGATCGACCGCAAGCGCGGCAAGCGCGCCTTTGCCGACGTGGTCCGCCACGGCAAGCGGCGCCTGGCCGACGGCCAGTGGATCATCATGTTCCCGGAAGGGACGCGCATCCCGGTCGGCCAGAAAGGTACCTACAAAAGCGGCGGCACCCGCCTGGCAATCGCGACAGGTGCAACTGTCGTGCCGATCGCGCATAATTCGGGAGAGTGCTGGCCAAAGGGCTCGTTCATCAAACGACCGGGCCTGGTCACCGTCTCGATTGGCAAACCGATATCGCCTGAAAATCAAACCCCAGACAGCATGATGCAAGAGGTCGAAAATTGGATAGAATCGGAAATGCGCGTCATTTCGCCCCACGCCTATTCAGGTACCTGAACGAACTGGGCGCGCTGAGCAAAGTACCCGCACCATCACCGCAGCCCACCATGACCTCCCCCAAGACCGACGCGCAGCTGGGGCTGTTCGCCCAGGATTTGTTCGCCGCGCGCAAGCCGTCGGCGACAACTGCTGCGCAGACGCTCCCGCAAGCGGCGCCGCCCGCGCCGCCCGCGCCCCTGTTCAAGGCGCCCTCCACGCCGACCCGCACCCTGCCGATGCCGCCGGTGGGTCCGAACGACCCGCCGCTCAAGCGCATCCAGCTCGGCTCGCACACCGTGCATTACGCGCTGCGCCGCTCGGCGCGCCGCTCGCACGGTTTCATGATCAACGACGACGGCCTGCACGTGACTTCGCCCAAGCGCGCGCCGGTCGACGACATCGAGCGCGCCATCCGCGCCAAGCAGCACTGGATCCTGACCAAGCTGTTCGAACGCAGCGAACGCCATGTGATGCGTGCCCAGCGCGCGCCGGTGGAATGGGTCGACGGCGCCCGCCTGCCCTACCTGGGCGCCGACATCCTTCTCCGCCTGGAGCCGGCCGCGCGCAGCCACTGCCTGTACGACGCGGACACCCGCACCCTGCGCCTGGGCGTGACGCCCGGCCTGGAAGACTGGCAGGTCCGCGAGCGCGTCAAATTGTGGTTCCAGGACGAGGCCAGGCGCCTGTTCGGCGAGCGCCTCGACCTGTATGCGCCGCGCGTGGGCGTGAGCTACAACGCGTATGCGATTTCCTCGGCCGGCACGCGCTGGGGTTCGTGCACGGTGGCCGGCAACATCCGCCTGAACTGGAAGCTGGTCCACTATCCGCTGGCGCTGCTGGACTACGTGGTGGTGCACGAACTGGCGCACCTGCGCGAAATGAACCACAGCCCGCGCTTCTGGGCGGTGGTCGGCGCGGTGTTCCCGGATTACGAGGGCGCCAAGGCGGCGCTCAAGAAGCGCTCCGTGGAAATGCCGATATTGTTTCCAGACACATGACAGTTCCCGGACGCGTAAGCCGGGGGCTCACACGCTCCCGCGAAATTGCAGTTCGCCCGCCGCGCGCGCGGCGGCGATTCCCTTCATGGCCTCGACCTCGGGGCCGTTCAGGCAGCGGAAGGGGATCGGCAGCGTGCCGCGCTTCAGCACCATCATGAAACCCTTCGAATAAGTGCGGATGCGGCTCACGTCGTCCCAGTCGATCAGGCTGACGCCGGTGTCGCTGGTGCGCACGATGCCGTGCTGGTCGATCGTGAATTCGTAGGTGCGGCGGCCGCGCCGCAGCAGGATGAAGTGCATCGCCGCGGACAGCGTGCTCTTGACGCGCATGTACGGGCCCAGCGGCCAGCGGATGTGGCGCCGGTGGATCAGGTAGCCGCCGTGCTCCCACATGAAGCCGAGATATTCGACCAGGGTGTAGCGCACCCAGAAATGCAACTCCTGGGCAGCCGCCGGAGGATGGACGACCGGAATCGCGGCGGCCGGCATGGCATCCGCGCCGAGATCGGCCGGCTGCTCCATCAGCGCGGCGCCGCCGTTCGCGCTCGCGCTTCGCGTGCGATGAGACCACAACATGGGCATCCCCTTTCGTTCTTTAAACTAAAGGGTATGGTAGCAAAAGCTAGTCAATAAATCGTTGCAAGAGTTCAACAGTGCGCGCCGTGGCGCCACGATGCTTGCCGGCGAAGCCTTGCGCACGGCTGCCCATCGCGGCGCGGCGTTCTCCATCCTGCAACAGCCCGGCCGCGGCGCGCAGCAGCGCGTCGGCATCGTCCACGCGCAGCGCGCCGCCGGCGGCCACCGCTTCCTCGGTCGCCTGCAGGAAGTTGAAGGTGTGCGGGCCGACCAGCACAGGTTTACCCAGCGCGCAGGCTTCGATCAGGTTCTGGCCGCCCAGCGGCAGCAGGCTGCCGCCGATGTAGGCGCAATCGCAGGCCGCGTAATAGGCGAACATCTCGCCCATCGAGTCGCCCAGCAGCACGTCGGCGTCGACGCGCTCCGGCAGCTGCGAGCGGCGCGCCAGCGTCAAGCCGCGTTCGGCCACCAGGCGCGCCACGTCATCGAAACGCTGCGGATGGCGCGGCACCAGCAGGAGCAGCATGCCGGCCGGCTTGCGCTCCAGGCGGCGCCAGGCGTCCAGGATCAGCGCCTCCTCGCCTTCGCGCGTCGAAGCGCACAGGAAGACCGGGCGGCCCTGGAAACGCGCGCGCAGCATGGCGCCGGCCTGCAGCGCCGCCTCGGGCGGCACCACGTCGAACTTGATCGAGCCGGTGACGGACACGTCCGGCGCGCCGAGCGAGGCGATGCGCGCGGCATCGGCCTCGGTCTGGGCCGCGACGACGGTGATGCCGCGCGCGGCTTCCATCATCAGCCCGCCGAAGCGCCGGCCGCGCCGCAGCGAGCGCTCGGACAGGCGCGCGTTCACCAGCGCCACCGGGATGCCGTAGGCGTCGCAGGCCGAGATCAGGTTCGGCCACACCTCGGTCTCCATCAGGATGCACATCCGCGGCGCGAAGTGATGCAGGAAGCGGCCGACCATGAAGCCGGTGTCGTAAGGCAGGTAGGACTGGATCACGCGCTCGCCGTGTTTCGCGAACAGTGCCTTGCCGGTCGCGCGGCCGGTCGGCGTCATGTGCGTCAGCAGGATGCGGCAGCCGGGCCAGCGCGCCAGCAGCGCCTCGACCAGCGGCTCGGCGGCGCGCGTTTCGCCGACCGACACCGCGTGCACCATGATCGTCAGGCGCGGTTCAGGGCGGCGTCCGTAGAAGCCGAGGCGTTCGCCCAGGTGGGCGCGGTAGCCCGGCTCCTGGCGCCCGCGCCACCACAGGCGGCCCAGCACCAGCGGCAGCGCCAGCCACCACAGGATCGAATACAGGAGAGCGTAGAAGAAGCGCATGTCAGTCTTGTGCAAGCAGTGTACGGGCCGCCGCCACGACCTGCTCGACCGTCGGCGGCGTGCCGGTGTCGCCCAGGTTGACGATGCGCGGCGACCAGTTGCCTTCGGTCTTCCAGCGCGGCGAGTCGCAATAGATCTCCACCGTCGGGCGGACAAAAGCGGCGGCGATGTGGGTCAGGCCGGTGTCGACGCCGACCGCCAGCGCCGCGTGGCGTGCCAGCTCGACCGCGTCCATCATCGACAGTTTCGGCAGCACGCCGGCGTTCGGCAGCGCGCCGGCCAGGCTTTCGGCCTCGGCTTTTTCGCGCGGCGAGCCCCAGGGCAGCAGGATCGGCATCGGCGCCAGCGCCTGGCCCAGCGCGATCCAGTGAGCGGGTGCCCACTTCTTGGCATCGCGCGCGGTGCCGTGGAAGAAGACGGCGTAGTCTCCGGGCGGCATCCAGGCCGGACGGTGTGCCGGGTCGGGGGCTGGGAGGCCGAAGTCGGGCGCGCTGTCGATCGCATAGCCGAGCGCCTTCGCTGCCACCTGGCGTCCGCGCGCCACCGCGTGGGTGCGCGGTTCGACCGGAATGCTGAGCGTATGGAAGATGCGCGAGACGCCCTCGTAGCCGGAATCCTCGGTGCCGTTGGCCAGCCCGACCTTCTTGCCGCCGGGGCGCGCGCGCGCGGCGGCCATGATGATGCCGGTCTTGATCAGGCCCTGGGTATCGAACACGTAGTCGTACTGTTCGGCGCGCAGGTCATTCCAGAAGGCGCGCATCTCGGCGCGCACGGCCTTGTCCTTGAGCCCCTTTTTCCAGCGCCGCAGGGCGAACGGAATCACCTTGCGCACCATCGGGTTCAGGCGCACCAGGCTGACATAGCTTTCTTCGACCACCCAGTCGACCTGGGCGCCGGGATGGTGGCGCAGGATATCCGCGACCATCGGCAGGTTGTGCAGGACGTCGCCCAGGGACGACACCCGCACCAGGAGAATTTTCATTGTTTACGGCGTCATCAATCAGAACGGCAGTTTGGCATCCGGTTTCGCGGCCAGGATCACGCGCGCGAATTCCTTCCGGATGCGGTCCAGGGCTTCCGGCGTCTCGCCCTCGAAGCGCAGCACCACGACCGGGGTCGTGTTGGAGCTGCGCGCCAGGCCGAAGCCATCCGGGTATTCCACGCGCAGGCCGTCGATATCGATCACGCGCTCGGCACCCGGGAACTCGGCATCACGACGCAGCTTGTCGATCAGCGCGAAGTTCTCGCCTTCCTGCAGCTGCAGCTGCAGTTCCGGGGTGCTCGATGCCTTCGGCAGGCCGTTCAGCAGGCTCGAGGGATCAAGTTCGCGGGTCAGGATCTCGAGCAGGCGCGCGCCGGTGTACAGGCCGTCGTCGAAGCCGAACCAGCGGTCCTTCCAGAAGATGTGGCCGCTCAACTCGCCTGCCAGCGGGGCGCCGGTTTCCTTCAGCTTGGCCTTGAGCAGCGAGTGGCCGGTCTTCCACATCAGCGGGCGGCCGCCATGCTGTTCGATCCACGGGCCGAGGTGGCGCGTGCACTTGACGTCGTACAGGATCTCGGCGCCCGGGTTGCGCGACAGGACGTCGGCCGCGTACAGCATCATCTGGCGGTCCGGGAAGATGATCTGGCCATCCTTGGTGACCACGCCCAGGCGGTCGCCGTCGCCGTCGAAGGCCAGGCCGATCTCGGCGTCGGAGGTCTTCAGCGTCTCGATCAGGTCCTGCAGGTTTTCCGGATGGGCCGGGTCCGGGTGGTGATTCGGGAAGTGGCCATCCACCTCGCAGAACATCTCGATGACCTCGCAGCCCATGGCGCGGAACAAATCGCCCGCGAAGGCGCCGGCCACGCCGTTGCCGGCATCGACCGCGATCTTGATCGGACGCGCGATCCTGACGTCGCCCGCGATGCGCCCGATGTAGGCGTCACGGATGTCGTGGGTCGAGTATGCGCCCTGCTTGTCGGCGGGTTTGAAATCGTCGCGTTCGATAACCCCGTACAGGCCCAGGATCGCGTCGCCGTAGATCGCGTCGCCCGCCAGCACCATCTTGAAGCCGTTGTAGTCCGGCGGATTGTGGCTGCCGGTGACCATGATGCCCGAACCCGCGTCCAGCGCGTTGGTGGCGAAATAGACCATCGGGGTGGCGACCATGCCGAGGTCGATCACATCGACGCCGGCCGCCTGCAGTCCGTCCGCCAGCGCCCTGGCCAGGCCAGGCCCGGACAGGCGGCCGTCGCGGCCGATGATCACGCTGCGCTCTCCCTTGGCCAGCGCCGCGGTGCCGAAGGCCTGGCCGATACGGCGGGCGATGCCCTCGTCCAGCGTACTGCCGATTACGCCGCGGATGTCATACGCCTTGAAAATCGTTTTCGAGAGAGGCACCATGCGTTTTACCTTGCATTGAGCAAGTGACAAAAAAAGCTATTGTAGCGGCAAGCGGTAGCGATGGGAATTCGGGGCGTACGGTGCGCACGGGGACGCCTGGAAGGCGGGAGAAAAACTGGAAAAGCGCGGGAAGATGCGGGAAAAACGGACGTGCCTGGGAAAACATTCGGGAGTATTTCCACGCATGCGGAAATACTCCCGGAAAGACAACAAATCAGCTTCAGACGCGCAGCTTGTCCAGCGAATTGCCGCCTTCAACCCATTCCTTGACCCACTTCGGCTGGCGGCCGCGGCCGGTCCACTGTTGCGAAGCGTTGTCCGGATTGCGATAACGCACCGCCACCGAGCCAGGATTCGCCGTCTTGGCGGCACCGCGGCCAGTGGTGCTCATCAGGTCTTTCAGCGGCACACCGACGCTTTGCGCGATCGCCAGGATCTGTTCGCGTGCTTTTTGCACTTCCTGATGCTCACGCTTTTTCATTTCCTGCTTGATCTGCTCTTGCAGGTTGCGCAAATCGCCCAAGGACATATTAGACAGATCCATCGTCGTTCCTTATAAGTAGAGTTGAAACAGATTTATCGAAATCTCACCAATTGTCGCAATATACTACAACTTCGATATTTAATCAGTTTTTTTGTTCCAAATGAGCCAGCGCGGCGACCTGAATCTAACAATACGTGCATATAACCAAACGTAACTGATAATGAACAACAAACTGAAGAAAATCAAAACGCCAGTGTAGCGCCAGAACACGGTGGCCGGAATAACCGCGGTGAGTGAAAACAGCCACAAGTAAGGCGATGTGCGCGCATTCCTTTTCATGAGCGCGCGCGCCTCCTTTCGACCAATAGTCCACTGAACAATTCGCCGGAAAATCAGGCTATGCAGGTGAATTCCATCCGGCACCGCTGGAGATTTTCCGCGTAAAAACATCCGGCGATAAACAGAAAATACCGTTTCAAAAGTTGGATAAATCAGAAGCAGGGCCGCATACCAGGTGGATACCTCCGGGTTGCGCATCACCAGCAACAAGGCCAGTTCGCCCAGCATGAAACCGATGAAATAGGCGCCGCCGTCGCCGAGGAAGATCAGGCCGACCGGGTAATTCCAGATCAGGAAGCCGGCGGTGGCCCCGGCCACGGTCAGGGCCGACACCAGGATGAACATGTCGCCGACCTGCCAGCCGACGTAGGCCAGCGACATCAGCATGAATATCGTGACCGCGCTGGCCAGGCCGTTGAAGCCATCGATGATATTCACCGCATTCGCGATCCCGGCCACCGCCAGCACCGTCAGCGGCAATGCGACCCACAGCGAATCCAGGCTCCAGCGGATGAAAGGCATGTCCATCCGGCCGATTTTCGCATCCATCACCAGATAGCCGAGCAGGGCCGCCAGCATGGTCAATGCCAGGCGCCGCGATGCCCTCACCTTTCCCGTATAGTCTTCGACGATTCCGCCGATAAACGCGATCGACGAACATACCAGCAGCGCCAGCAACCAATAACCGAGATCCGGAACACGCCAAGCGGAAATCGCGGCGGTGACGGTCACCGCAAGGAAAATAGGCAGTCCGCCGATACGCGCGACCTCGTGCACATGCACTTTCTGGACGCCGTCGAAATTGTTGTCGAGCGCAGGACCATGCAATTTCGAATGCTTGATGACCAGCAGCGTCAACAATGCGGAGACAACAAAGCTCACGAGGAAAGAAAACATTTATTATTCTTCAGATGCAATAACCGGACAAGTTGCGTCCGAAGATACGCGAGTGGACATTACGTGATTCGGTCCAGCCGCGGCAGCGCATTGTACCGAATAAGCACATCTATCCGGAACACAGCAGTTTACCCGCACTTCCCTTGTTCCGATTGACCCAGATCGGCATTATCCGTGGCTGGGCAGACCCGGCCGTCCCCTGTTACATCTGGAAATACGTGTAGTCGATTGTCGCCGCGATTAGGCATTGGCGCCCGGATCATTTAGTATCTGCTCCAGAACAGGATTGGAAGAAGCGAACACCATGAGAACCTATGTCATTGGCGACCTGCAGGGTTGCGCCCACGAAGCGGCCGTGCTGCTCGACCGCATCGAGGCGGATGCGCAGTCCGTGGACCGGGCGCGCATCCTGTTCGTCGGCGACCTGATCAACCGCGGACCGGAATCGCTGGTCGCGCTGCGCCGCATGAAGGCGCTGTCGGAAACGAGCAACGGCCGCGTCGACGCCCTGCTCGGCAACCACGACCTGCACCTGCTGGCGGTGGCCGCCGGGGTGCGCAAGGCGAGCCGCTCCGACACCCTCGACGAGATCCTGGCCGCGCCCGACCTCCAGGACCTGGTCGCCTGGCTGCGCCGGCGGCCGCTGGCGATGTTCGTGGACGCTCATTTGCTCGTCCACGCCGGCGTGCCGCCGCAATGGACGGCGCAACAGACGATGGCGCTGGCGGGCGAAGTGGAAGCCGTGCTGCGCGGCGACGGCTGGAAGGACTTCCTGGCCCGGATGTACGGCAACCAGCCGGACCGCTGGGACGACGCCCTGGAAGGCATCGAGCGCCTGCGCTGCATCGTCAACGCGCTCACGCGCATGCGCCTGTGCTGGCCCGACGGGCGCATGGACTTCGACCACAAGGAAAGCGACAAGGGACCGGAGGGCTCGAGCCTGCAGCCCTGGTTCGATCTTGCGTCGCGCAAGACCGCGGACGTGACCGTGGTGTTCGGGCACTGGTCGGCGCTGGGACTGGTGCTGCGGCCCAAGCTGGTCGGGCTGGACAGCGGCTGCGTGTGGGGCGGGAAGCTGACGGCGGTGTGCCTGGATGACCGGACGCTGCTGCAGGTGGATTGTCCCGAATACCGGCCGCACAGCGGCAAGTAGTGGGGACCTCGCGAACCTGCTGCGCGTTGCAATGCCGGTCTGCGATGCTCGCTGTACGCCTGTACAGCTGCGCTTCTCAACCACCACTGCTGCCGCTCGCGACGGTTCACGAGGCCCCTGATGCGTTACTGGGATGCTACTGAACTTCTACAGCCCCCAGCGCCCCGGCGATCGCATCGCGCGCCTGCGCCGACAGATCGCGCCGGTGCGCCCCTTCCGTTGCAATCGCTTGCAAACAGCCCAGCCTCGCCACCACCGGCTCGCCCTGCAGGATGCGCAGGATGCTGTCGACGAAAGTGGTCGCGCCCGTGTAGTCGACCGCCGGGTGCCAGGCGCCGCGCGCATCGACGTAGGCCAGCGCAACCGGCTGCACCGGCACCCGGGCGTCGATCGCCGCTTCGAACAGGTTGGCGTGGAAAGGCAGCAGCTCGCCCTGGCTGGCCGTGGTCCCTTCCGGGAAGAAGGCCACGCGCTGGCCCTGGCCGAGGGCGTCGACCAGGCCCTTGAAGATGTGGCGCAGGTCGCGCCGGTTGCCGCGCGCGATGAAGACGGTGCCGGCCTGCGCCACCAGCCAGCCGACCACCGGCCAGGCGCGGATCTCGGCCTTGGCCACGAAGCGGCAGGGATGCCGGGAATTGATGAGGAAGATGTCGAGCCAGGAGATGTGGTTCGACACGATCAGCGCGTGCCCAAGCGCCGGCGCCCCCGGCAGGTGCTCGACGCGCACCCGGCAGATGCCGAGCAGGCGCGCCGACCAGCGCCGCACCAGGCGCTCGCGCAAGGCCGCGCCGGCCCACGGGAACACCAGGGCGCAAGTGAGCAAGCCCTGGACCAGGTGGAGAACGAGGCGCGCCAGGCGCCAGGCAAGGCGGATCTTCAAGCGATGTCCCGCACCGGATGCGCGCCCGCGCCGCTCAGCGCTCGTAGGCGACGTGGCCGGCGACGATGGTCGCCTTGACCTGCCCCGCCAGCTCGTAGCCGAGGAAAGGCGTGTGCTTGCCCTGGCTGGCCAGGGTGTCGCGGCCGACGGTCCAGCGCGCGTCCGGATCGAACAGCACCACGTCGGCCTCGGCGCCCACCGACAGCGTGCCAGCATCCAGGCCCGCCGTGCGCGCCGGCGCGTGCGTGATCTTCGCGATCGCGCGCGGCAGCGCATCCGGCACGCCCTGGTCGCCGGCCCACTTCAGCATCAGGGCCAGCAGCAGTTCGAGGCCGGTGGCGCCGGGCGAGGCTTCGGCGAAGGGCAAGAGCTTCTCGTCGTCGTCGACCGGGGTGTGGTCCGAGCAGACCGCGTCGACGGTGCCGTCCAGCACGGCCGCGCGGATCGCATCCCGATCGCGCCCGCTGCGCAGAGGCGGCGTCAGGCGCGCGTTGGGGTCGAAGAAGCCGATGTCGGCGTCGGTCATGTGCAGGTGGTGCACGCCGACGTCGCAGGTGACCGGCAAGCCTTCCTTCTTGGCAGCGCGGATCAGGTCCAGCGCGGCGGCGGACGAGATGCGGCACAGGTGCACGCGCGCGCCGCTGGAACGCATCAGTTCGAAGATGGTGTGCAGGGCGATGGTCTCGGACATCACCGGCACGCCGGACAGGCCCAGGCGCGAGGCCAGCGGACCGCTGTGGGCCACGCCGCCGTAGCCGATGTAGGGGTCCTGCGGACGCAGCCAGACGGTGTAATTGAACGTTTTCGCGTACTGCATGGCGCGCAGCAGCACCGTGGTGTCCTCGATCGGATGCTCGGCCTGGGCAAAGCCGATGCAGCCGGCTTCGGTCAGCTCGGCCATCTCCGTGAGTGCCTTGCCTTTCAATCCCACCGTCAGCGCGCCCAGCGGGTGCACGTGGGCCCCGTTCAGGTTGCGCGCGCGGTGCTTGAGCATCTCGACCAGGCCCGGCTCGTCCAGCACCGGGTCGGTGTCGGGCGGGCACACCAGCGTGGTCACGCCGCCCTGCACCGCCGCCTGCATCTCCGATTCCAGCGTCGCCTTGTATTCGTAGCCCGGCTCGCGCAGGCGCGCGGACAGGTCGACCAGGCCGGGGGCCACCACCAGGCCGGCGGCGTCGATGCTGCGTTCGGCGGTGAAGCCTTGCGGCGCGCTGCCGACAGCCAGCACCTTGCCGTCGCCGATGTACAGGTCCTGGATGGCGTCGATGCCGTTTGCCGGGTCGATCAGCCGGCCGTTCTTGATATGTAGATTCATCCTTGCGTCCCTGCCAAAATGCTCATCACCGCCATCCGTGTCGCGATGCCGAAGGTCACCTGCGGCAGGATCACCGCCTGCGCGCCGTCCGCCACCGCCGAGTCGATCTCGACGCCGCGGTTCATCGGCCCCGGGTGCATCACGATCGCATCCGGCCGGGCCAGCGCCAGGCGTTCCGGCGTCAGGCCGTAGCTCTTGAAGTATTCGCCCGCCGACGGCAGCAGCGCGCCCGACATGCGTTCGTTCTGCAGGCGCAGCATGATGATCACGTCGACGTCCTTCAGGCCTTCGTTCATGTCGGTGAACACGCGCACGCCCATCTGTTCCAGGCCGCCCGGCAGCAGCGTGTGCGGGCCGATGGCGCGCACTTCCGGCACGCCCAGCGTGGTCAGCGCGTGGATGTCGGAACGCGCCACGCGGCTGTGCAGGATATCCCCGACGATGGCCACGCGCAGGTTGGTGAAGTCCTTCTTATAGTGGCGGATGGTATACATGTCGAGCAGGCCCTGGGTCGGGTGCGCATGGCGCCCGTCGCCGGCGTTCACCACGTGCACGTGGTTCTGCTTCGTGTCGTTCAGGTGCTTGGCGATCAGGTAGGGCGCGCCCGACTGCGCGTGGCGCACCACGAACATGTCGGCGTGCATGGCCGCCAGGTTGTCGATGGTGTCCAGCAGCGACTCGCCCTTGGACGTCGACGAGGCCTGGATGTTCAGGTTGATGACGTCGGCCGACAGGCGCTTGGAGGCGATCTCGAAGGTCGTGCGGGTGCGCGTCGAGTTCTCGAAGAACAGGTTGAACACGCTCTTGCCGCGCATGAGCGGCACCTTCTTGACCTCGCGGTCCGAGATGCCGACGAAGCTCGAGGCGGTATCGAGGACGTGGTTGATGATGGACTTGGGCAGCCCCTCGATGGTGAGCAGGTGCTGCAGCTCGCCGTGCTTGTTCAGTTGCGGGTTATGCATGGTCGTCTTCGATCGTGAGCGAGAGTTGGCCATCGGCGGCGCGCGACAGGGCCAGCGACTGGCCGGCGGCCAGCTCGGCGTGGGCGCCGGCGAAATCGGCGGCCACCGGCAGCTCGCGGCCGCCGCGGTCCGCCAGCGCCGCCAGCATGATGCGCTGCGGACGGCCATAGTCGAACAGCACGTTGATCGCCGCGCGCACCGTGCGGCCGGTGTAGAGCACGTCGTCGACCAGCAGGATGGTGGCGCGGTCGACGTTGAATTCGATGCGGGTCGGCTTCACGTCCGGGTGCAGGCCCTTCTTCGCATAGTCGTCGCGGTAGAACGAGACGTCGATGAAGCCGAGGCGGTCCTGCAGGCCGAGATCCGCCGCCAGGCGCTCGGCCAGCCAGGCGCCGCCGGAATGGATGCCGACGATGGCGGGATCGGGCACGCCGGCCAGGCCGGCTTTCACCTGGTCGAGCAGCGCGCGGTACAGCGCTTCGGCGTCGAAGGCGTCGTTAGTATGGGTTGGCATGGTCGTCAAAGTATTGTTGCAAAATGATGGAGGCCGCCTTGGCGTCGATGACCTCGCCGCGCTTGGCCTGGATCACGGCGGACGAATAGCGTTCGTCCACCAGCTCGACAGGCAGGTTGAAGCGGCCGTGCAATTGGTTGGCGAAGCGGCGCGCGCGCAGCGTCATGTCGTGCTCGGCGCCGTCCGGATGGCGCGGCTCGCCGACCACCAGGCGCGCCGGGCGCCACTGCTCGATGAGTTCGCCGATGGCCTTGAAGCGGGTCGCGTTGTCGATGGCCTTGATCACGGACAGGGGCTGGGCCTGTCCGGTGAGGGTGTTGCCCATGGCGATGCCGATACGCTTGATGCCGAAGTCGAAGCCTAAAACAATGTCTACCATCACAAATCAAAAAGGGCCGAGAAAAACCGTAGCGAGCGGCGGCAGTGTTGTCCGAAAAGCGCAGCTGTACGAATAGTACAGCGAGCATCGCAGGGCAACAATGCAACGCGCAGTAGGTTTTTCGATGTGCCCTTCAAGCATGACCGGCTTCGGATGCCAGCATCAGCGGATCGATGCCCAGCAGCTTGATGGCGGCGTTGTAGCGTTCCTCGATCGGCAGGTCGAACAGCACGCGCGCGTCGGCGCCGACGGTGAGCCAGCCGTTGCGCGCGATTTCCTCTTCCAGCTGGCCGGGACTCCAGCCGGCATAGCCGATCGAGACCAGCATGCGCTGCGGTCCGTTGCCGTTGGCGACGGCTTCGAGCACGTCGATCGAGGTGGTGAAGGCGACGTCGTCGGTGACGCTGAGCGAGGACGAATAGCGGCCCGACGGCGAATGCAGCACGAAGCCGCGGTCGTCCTGGACCGGGCCGCCGAACATGATCGGCTCGTCGACCACGCTGGCACGCAGCCCTTCGGCCACCTTCAGGTCGATGCGGTCGAACAGCACGTCCATCGTCATGTCGGTCGGCTTGTTGATCACGACGCCGAGCACGCCCTTGTCGTTGTGTTCGCAGATATAGACCACAGTGCCGCCGAAGATCGGATCGTTCATCGACGGCATGGCGATCAGGAAATGATTGGCCAGGTTCAGCTGCGGCTGGGAAACAGCCGCCTGGGCCAGGCTGCCCGCGCCTTCCTGGGACATTCCGGGCATGATTAGAGGCTTGCCGACCTTACTTTTTTTCATGCTCATACTCTCTGTAGGCTCACTCTCTCTGTTCAGGAACTGAAAACCCGCTGCGAATGATGCCGCGACGGTGATTTCCAACCTCCTTTTACCGCGGAATACAAACACCAAGCTTGGGCTTTTCGCTAGTTTACACTGAATTCCCGGCGTGGCCTTTGCAAGCCGCATTTCCCGGGATAAACCCCGGGGCAATGGTAGACAGTAAAATGCCCAGTTGTATTGACTCCGCACACAGAAGATGACTTCGAGAAACTCCCTGGTCTGGTTCCGGCGCGACCTGCGCCTGGACGACCATGCCGCATTGCATCACGCCCTGCAGTCCTCGCGCCGCGTGGTCGGCGTATTCGTGTTCGATACCGACCTGCTGGACGGCTTGCCGGCCGACGACCGGCGCGTGCAATTTATCTACGAAAGCGTGCGTGAACTCGATGCGCGCCTGCGTGCACATGGAGGTTACCTCATCGTGCGGCGCGGGCGCGCCGCGCAGGAGATCGCCGCCCTGGCCGATGAGCTCGATGCGGAATCGGTGTTCGCCAACCACGACTACGAGCCGGCGGCGATCGCGCGCGACCGCGCCGTTGCGCAACTGCTGCGCCAGGCCGGCCGCAGCCTGCAGACCTTCAAGGACCAGGTGATCTTCGAAAAGGACGAGGTGCTGACGCTGGCCGGCGGCCCGTTCTCGGTGTTCACGCCGTATAAAAACGCCTGGCTCAAGCGCCTGGCGACCGAGCCGGAAGCCCTGCACCCCTTCGAGACGCTGCCGCACCTGGCCGCGTTGGCCGCACCGCCGCCCGGCCATGCGTTGCCCGCCATGGAAGCGTTGGGCCTGCGTCCGCACGCCGACCCGATCCCCGGCCCCGGCATGTCCGGCGCCCAGGCCGCGCTCGACGCTTTCCTGGCCGATCGGCTCGCCGACTACGACACGGCGCGCGACTTCCCGGCGCGCGACGCCACCTCGCGCCTGTCGGTGCACCTGCGCTTCGGCACGCTGCCGATCCGCCTGCTGGTGCGCCTGCTGCGCGAACGCATCGCCGCCGGCACGGGCGGCCCCGGCGCACCGGTCTGGCTGTCGGAACTGATCTGGCGCGAGTTCTACATGATGATCCTGTATCGCAACCCGCGCGTGGTGAACCAGTCCTTCAAGCTCGCCTTCGACGCCGTGGCCTGGGACGGAGGCGAAGAGGCCGAGGCCCTGTTCGCGGCATGGTGCGAAGGCCGCACCGGCTACCCGCTGGTCGACGCCGCGATGCTGCAGCTGAACCGGACCGGCTTCATGCACAACCGCCTGCGCATGGTGACGGCCAGCTTCCTGACCAAAGATTTGGGTATCGACTGGCGCCGCGGCGAGCGCTATTTCGCGGCCAGGCTGAACGACTACGAACTGTCCTCGAACAACGGCGGCTGGCAGTGGGCGGCATCGACCGGTTGCGATGCCCAGCCCTGGTTCCGCATCTTCAATCCGGTGACGCAGTCGCGCCGCTTCGATTCGGAGGGTGCCTTCATTCGCCAGTACCTGCCGCAGCTGGCGCGGCTGGAGGGGACGGCGATCCATGCGCCGTGGCTGGCCAAGGCGGCGCTGCTGGAGAAGGCGGGGGTGGTGCCGGGGCGGGATTATCCGCTGCCCATCGTGGATCATGAGCAGGCGCGGGTGAAGACCTTGGCGCGGTTTGGGGTGCTGAAGAAGGAGCAAGACGTAGAGAGCTAAGCTCAAACGTCGTCCCTGCGAAGGCAGGGACCCAAGCTTTGCTGGCGGCGTGCAACTTGGGCCCCTGCCTTCGCAGGGGCGACGCGTCAGGGCACTTGTTCCGATGCCGGCGCTTCTCCTCCCACCAGCCCCGCAACCGCCGCCAGCAGCACATCCTCCTGGTAGGGCTTGCCGAAATACGCATCCACGCCCAGGTCCAGCGCATAGTTGCGGTGTTTGTCCGCGCTGCGCGAAGTGATCATGATGATCGGGATGCCGCGCGTGGCCTCGTTGCCGCGCACGTTGCGGGTCAGGTCGAAGCCGTCCATGCGCGGCATCTCGATATCCACCAGCATCAGGTCGGGCCGCGTCGCCTGCATCTGTTCCAGCGCGTCGACGCCGTCCTTGGCCAGCAGCACGCGGTAACCCTCGCGCTCGAGCAGGCGCTGGGTCACGCGGCGCACGGTCAGCGAATCGTCGACCACCATGATGCTCGCCGCATGAACGGGAACGACCGGCGCAGGCTGCGCTTCTGCATGCGGCAGGCGGGCCGCCTGGCCGGCCAGCAGCACCGGATCGAGGATCAGGACGATCTCGCCGGAACCGAGCACGGTGGCGCCGGCGATGCCCGGCATGCGCGCCAGTTGCGGGCCGATGTTCTTGATGACGACCTCGCGGTTGCCCAGCACCTCGTCCACCTGCAGCGCCAGGCGCTGCTGGCCGTGCCGGAGCACCAGCACCGGATAGGAACGCTGGCCGCCGGCGCCAAACGGCTCGCGCAGCAGCTCGGGCAGGTAATGCAAGGCCAGGTCCTCGCCCTGCACGCGCAGCACGCCGGCTTCGCGCGCCGCGGCCAGGTCGGTGTCGCGCACCTGCTGCAGCTGCTCGACCAGCACCGCCGGCAGCGCATAGGTTTTCGGACCGCTGGCCACCAGCACGACCTGGCTCGAGGCCAGGGTCAGCGGCAGGCGGATGGTGAAGGCGGCGCCCTTGCCGGCGTCGGTCTCGATGTCGACCCGGCCGCCCAGCGCGCGCGCTTCCGAGCGCACCACGTCCATGCCGACGCCGCGGCCGGCCAGCTCGGTCAGCGCGTCGGCGGTCGACAAGCCCGGCTCGAACACCAGTGCGGCGGCGTCCTGGTCGGATACCGTTTCACCCGCGGCGGTCAAGCCGTTCGCCGCGGCCTTGGCGCGGATGCGCTCCAGGTCCAGGCCGGCGCCATCGTCGGCGACGCGGATCACGACCTCGTTGCCCTGCTGGCTGACCTGCACCAGCAGTTCACCGGTTTCCGGCTTGCCGGCGGCGACCCGCGCGGCGCGTTCCTCGATGCCGTGCACGATGGCGTTGCGCAGCAAGTGCTCGAAGGGCGCGGCCATGCGTTCCAGCACGCCGCGGTCGATCTCGACGGCGCCGCCGCGGATGTCCAGGTTGACGCGCTTGTCCGTCTCCTTCGCGGTCTGGCGCGCCAGGCGGAACAGGCGCTCGGACAGGCTGGCGAAGGGCACCATGCGCGCGCGCATCAGGTCGCGCTGCAGCTCGCGCGTCAGGCGCGATTGGGCGGCCAGGTCCTCGCCGGCGGCGTCGACGGTGCGGCTCAAGCTGTCGTGGAAGGAGCCGACGTCGTTCACGCTCTCGGCCATCATGCGCGTGAGTTCCTGCAGGCGCGTGAAGCGGTCGAATTCGAGCGGATCGAATTCGCGTTCGCCGGCGATCGACAGGCGCGAGGCAATCTGCGACTCGGCCTGCATCTCGATCTCGCGCAGCTGCTGGCGCATGCGCGCCAGGTTGTCCGAGAAGTCGGACAGCGCGCCCTTCAGCGTGCCGACCTGGGTCTCCAGCTTGGAGCGCGTGATCGAGACTTCGCCGGCCTGGTTGACCAGGCGGTCGAGGATGTCGGCGCGCACCCGGACCAGCGGCGTGCGGGTGGACGGCGCCGGCGCTTGTGCCGGCTGGGCGCCGGCCGGGGCTTGCGGCGGCTGCGGCGCACTGCCCTCTGCGGCCGCCGGCTGCTGCAGCTGCTCGAACAGCAGCTGCGCCTGGTCGTAGTTGGCCAGCAGTTCGTCGAAGGCCGTGCCGCTCGTGGTCCCGGCGTGCAGCATGTTCTCGATCTGGGTTTCCAGCGCGTGCGTGTGCTGGCCCAGCCGCATCGCGCCGGCCATGCGCGCGCTGCCCTTCACCGTGTGCAGGGCGCGCAGCAGGCCGTGGGCGCTCGCGGTGTCCGCCGGATCCTGCTGCCACTGGCGCAGGCCGTTGCCGATCTGCGGCAGCAGGTCGCTGGCTTCTTCCATGAAGACCGGCAGCAGGTCCGGGTCGAGTTCGTCGGTGAAGACCGGTTCGGTGGCCAGTTCGGTTTCCACTTCGGCGGCGGTAACCTCCTCTGCCGGCGCCGCGGCTGGCTCCGGCTCGATGACCGGCTGCAGTGCAGCGACCGGCTCGGGCTGGTCGACCGCTTCCGGCTCCACGAGCGGTTCCAGTTCCAGGACCGCTTCCGGTTCGGCGACAGGTTCCGGCTCCGCGACCACCTCCGGTTCGGCAAGCAGCTCCGGCTCCGGCTCCGGCTCCGGAAAATCGAACAGCGGTTCATCCGCCGGCTTGGCCTGCTCCAGCGCCGGCGCCGCGAACGGATCGTCGAAATACGAATCGAACAGGTCGTCGACCGCGGCGACCGCCGGGTCCTGCGCGGCCTCCCCGGCCTGGCGGGGCGCCGGCACCGCGCTCTCGGCCAGCGGCAGCGTACCGCCCGGCAGCGGCGGCTCGGCCAGGATGCTGGCGTAGGCGGCGGCGAACAGCGCGTCCAGGCGCTCGGCCAGCTCGGTGTCGGCATCGCCGAACACGGCGTCGGCCTTGCGCCGTCCCAGCGCGTCGAGCAGGGCGGCCAGGCGCGCCAGCAGCTCGGGCTGATCAGGCGCCGGTTCGCCCAGCGCGAACACCTGCAGCATGATGCGCATGCGTTCCACGGTCTCGGCCAGCAGCGCGTGCTGCTCGTCGGCCAGCGGTGGCGTGGCCATCTGCAGTGCCTCTTCCAGCGCGAGCGCGATGTCGTGCAGCGCGCTGAAGCCGACCGTGGCCGAGGTGCCGGCCAGCGTGTGCGCGGCGGTCAGGGCCTCGCTCGACAGCGCGCGCAGCGGTTCGGCGCGCCAGCCGGCAAAGTCGGTGGCCAGGGTCTCGACCAGGCCCTGGCTTTCGTTCAGGTAGATCTCATACAGCGGCAGCGGGATCTCGAGCCCGCCGATACGCTTGACGTTGTCCTCGGGCGCCGCCTCGTCCATCGCAAACGCCCCGCCCTCCTGCACGCGCGCCGCGGCGGCGGCAAGCGGTTCACCGCTGCGCCCGGCCTGCCCATCGGCCGCCAGTTCCGCCACCCAGGCCGACAAATCGGCATGGGCGCGTTCGAGCAAGGCCAGCAGGTCGGGCGTGGCGTCGCGCGCTTCGGCCAGCCACAGGTTCATGGTCTTTTCGACGGCGGCCGCGGCCAGCGCGAACTGCTCCAGGCCGACCATGCGGCCGCTGCCCTTGAGCGTGTGGAAGGAACGGCGCAGGCGCGTCAGGGTGTCCTGGCTGGCCGGATTGGCGCGCGCGGCCGGCAGCGTCTCGCCGACCAGGGCCAGCACCTCGCCGGCTTCGCCGATGAAGATGTCGAGCAGCTCGGCTTCGACCGCATCGTCGCCCTGCGCCGCCTCGGCAGCGGCAGCAGAAGCAGCAACGGCGGCAACAGCGGCAGCGGCGGCCGGCACAGGGACCTCGGCCGGCGCCGGCGCGTCGACCGGCGCCCGCAGTTCCGGCGCCTCCGGCACGCCTTCGCGGAACAGCCCCGCCGCGGCATCGAAGTGGAAGCGCTTGCGCGCCGCCTCGACGTTCTGGGCCAGCGCATCGGTAAAGAAGCCGAGCGCGCCGATGTTCTGCGCCAGGTTGTCGAGCGTGGCGGCCTGGGCGTCGGCAAACAGGCCCTCGGCCAGCGCGCGCACCCTTTCCCGCACGTGCGCGACCGCGCGCGTGGCCTGGTCCTGGTCGAGGATGGCGAGCGCGCCCTGCAGCTGGTGCAGCAGCGGGTCGGCCTGTTCCAGCGCCGCCACGCGCGACGCGTCTTCGTAGAATTCGTCGATCAGCTTTTCGACCTGGCGCAGGCCGGTGCGCATCTCGCCGGCCAGCACCGCCACGGTCTGGCCTTCCTGCAGCTCGCGCGCCAGGTCGCCCTGCCATTGCGGCAGCTCGGGCGGGGTCGTGCCGTGGGCCAGGGCCAGCAGGCGCTGGCCGACCGCTTCGGCATGCTGGCCGAAGTCCTCGGGCAGCTGGCGCACCTGGTCCAGGCCGTGCTCGACGAACAGCATGGCCTGGGCCATTTCCATCTTGAGCTGCTCGCTGGGCGTGCCGGCAATCGAATCGCTGGCGGCCTGGCCCAGTTCGCGCAGCAGCTGGGCCAGCGCGGGAGCGCCCAGCTTTTCGCTGGCGCCGGCCAGCCGGCCCAGGGAGGCGTCGAAGCCTTCATCGAGCACCTGCGGCATGGCCTCGCCGTCGGCGGCGATCCGGTCCCATTCCTGCTTGGTCTGCAGCAGCGCCTCTTTCGCATCCTTCAGCGCCGCCGGGTCGATGCGGCCGTAGCGCCGCTCCAGGTAATCCCGGGGCACCTGGCCGGCGATGCCCCAGGCATCGGCCAGCAGGCGCGCATCCGGCGTCGGGTCGGGCGCCTGGGCCACGAAGAACAGGGCGTCGCGCAGCAGCGGCTCGGGCAGGCTCGAATGGCCTTGCGCCATGCGGCGCAGTTGCAGGTTGACCTGGCCGAACAGCTGCTTGACGTAGATGTCGCCGGCCACCTGGCCTTGCGCCACCAGGTCGGCCACGGTTTGCAGCGCCAGCCAGAAGGCGTGGTGGCGCGGGTCGGGCTGCAATCGCGTGACCGGGGCCAGCGCGTCGCGCATGGCGCCGGCCTGGGCGCGCTGGGTGCCGGGGTCGGTGCTTCTCAGGAAGAACAGCAGCGCCTTCTCGAACTGGGCGCGGCTGGCCGCGTAATCGGGCGCTGCGCCCGTCTCGCCGCCCGGCAGCAGGGCCGGCGCCAGGTCCATGACCAGCATGTCGCCCGGGTGCACGCGCTCGGCGCCGAGCAGTTCCTGCAGCGCGCGGTAGTAGGGGAACAGGCGCACCGGCTGCTGCGGCGCGCCGGCCTGCAGCTCTTCCAGGTATTCGACCAGCGCCCGGTAAGCCTCGCCCACCACACCCGCCTGCGCTTCCGACAAGGCCAGCGAGCCGTCCTTGAAGCGGTCGATCGCCTGCTCGGCCGCCCCGGTGATGCCTTCGACACCGCCGACGTCGACCATCTGCAGCGCCCCGTGCGCCTGGTGCAGGTGCGACTTCGCGTGCAGCAGCAGGGTCGGCTGGGCTTCCGGGCTGCGCCCGGCGGCATCCAGCAGGGACCTGGACGAGCGATCGAGTGCATCGCGGATCTCGCCCAGGACCCAGGACAGCGGGCCGGTGTCGAACTGCGCCGCGAGGGCGTGCTTGGATTGAGTCATGGAGTGCGGTCGTGGTTTCCTCAGGCGGCGACGCGGAAGCGCGACACCGAATTCTTCAGCTCCTGCGCGAGTTCGGCCAGCTGGCGGATCGACTGCGCGGTCTGCTGCGTTCCGCCCTGGGTGTGCTCGTTGACGGCCAGGATGTGCTGCATATTATGCGCCACCCCGTTCGCCGACGTCGCCTGTTGTCCGGTCGCGATCGACATGCCCTGGATCAGCTCCGCCAGGCGGTTCGACACGCGCGAGATGTCGGCCAGCGCCGCGCCGGCCGCATCCGACAGACGCGCGCCCTCGACCACGCCCTGGGTCGACTTTTCCATTGCCGCCACCGCGTCGTGGGTGTCGGTCTGGATGGTGCGCACCAGCGCGCCGATCTGCTTGGCCGCCTCGCCCGAGCGTTCCGCCAGGCGCTGCACCTCTTCCGCCACCACCGAGAAGCCGCGCCCGGCCTCGCCCGCGGACGCCGCCTGGATCGCCGCGTTCAGCGCCAGCACGTTGGTCTGCTCGGTGATGTCCGAGATCAGTTCGGTGATCTCGCCGATCTCCTGCGAGGATTCGCCCAGGCGCTTGATGCGCTTGGAGGTTTCCTGGATCTGCTCGCGGATCTCGCCCATGCCCTTGATCGCGTTCTGCACCGCCGTCGCGCCCTGCTCCGCCGCGGCCACCGACTGACGCGCCACCTCGGCCGACTGCTTGGCCGATGCGGAGACTTCGGTGAATTCGCCCGCCATGCGCAGCACGGTGCTGGACGCGTCCTGGATCTCGCGCGACTGCTGGCCGGCCGCGACCATCAGCTCGGTCGAGACCTTTTGGGCGTCGTCGGACGCCGCCGTCACCTTCTCGGCGGTGTCGAACACGCGCACCACCAGGCCGCGCAATTCCTCGACCGTGTAGTTGACCGAGTCGGCGATGGCGCCGGTGATGTCCTCGGACACGGTGGCGGTCACGGTCAGGTCGCCGTCCGCCACTTCCTGCAATTCGTTCATCAGGCGCAGGATCGCGGCCTGGTTCTGGTCGTTGGTGGCCTTGGCTTCTTCTTCCTTGGCCTGGGCCAGCAGGCGCATCGCCTCGGCTTCCTGGCGGCGCGCGTCGGCGCCGCGGGTGCGGTTGCGCGAGTCCTGCAGCATCACGCGCGAGATGCTGCCGGCCATCGCCAGCGTGAACACCGAGGCCACCACCAGCACCCAGAACCAGGGGCTGTTGCCGGCGCTGCGGTAGTCGGCCTGCAGCGACAGCAGGTTGGCGCGCAGCGCTTCGTTGTCGCGGAAGATGGTCTGCTCGGCGGCCTTGGCGGCGTTGAAGCGGGCCAGGTTGTCGAGGAAGGACGCGACCACGCGCTGGCAGACGTCGAACTTCACCTGCACCTCGTCCAGCTTGGTGCGCAGGTCGGCGTCGCGCAGCGCGGATAAACCCAGGTTTTCGCTGCCGTTCAGCAGGCCGTCGACGGTGGCGCGGAAGGTGGCGGTGTCCTTGCCCATCTGGAAGGCGGTCTCGGGACGGATGCCGCCCGAGGTCGAGAATTCGCTGGCGCTGCGCGACAGGCGCTGGGTCAGCATCATCAGGCGTCCCAAGGCGGCCAGTTCGCGGGCGCTGCCGCCGCGCGCGGTGCGCTGGGTCAGGATGTCCTCGGTCAGCGCCAGCAGCTGCGGCGACAGGGTGTCGAGCTGCTTCAGGTTCTTGTCGAACACGGTCAGCTCGGGCTTCATCTTGAGGATGGTGCCGGCGGCGGCGTCCGAGGCCGACCACTTGGCGCTGACCGTGGCCAGGTGCCCGGCGGCGTCGCCGTCGGCGGCCGGAATCGTGTTGCCGCCGAAGTCGCCGCCCTGGGCCAGCAGCGCCAGGTCGTGACCGAGCTGCTGGCGGCTGTCCTGCAGTTGGGTGAAGGCGTCCGGGATGCCTTTCATCGCGTTCGGCGCGGCCTTGCCCACGCGCTGCGAGTGCATCAGGGCTTCGCTGGCGATCTGCGCCTGGCCGGCGGCGACCGCGCCGCTGCCGGCGTTGCGCCACAGCGAGAACAGGGTCAGCAGGACGCCGATCGTGAACGCCGCCAGCAGGATGCGCAGCTGGCGCGGCAGCGACAGGTGGCCGATGAAGGGCAGGCTCAGGTCCTCGTCCGCGCCGGCCGCCTTGGCCGCGGCGCGCTGCTTGCGGCGCGTCAGGTGGCCCAGGCGCAGGGCCGCGTCGTCGGCGGAACCGGGGTGGGATGCGGCGGCGTCGTTGGCCGGGCTGTTGGCCGCAGCGGCGGCGGGCATCACGCCGCTGCCGAACTGGGTGTCGGGCGAGGCCAGCACGGTCGCGCCGTCGTCCTTGTCCTTGGGCAGAAAATTCATCGAGAGTTTAGAGGCGAATCCCATACCAGCTCCAGTCGTGTTCAAAGATGCGGCTGCAGGCCGACTTGCAGGAAGCGTTCTTCCCGCACCAGTGCGGCCAGCGCCAGCGGCGTCCAGGCATTGCCGTCGGCGTCGCGCAGCCGGTCGCCGTCCGGCTGCATGTCGGCCGCATGGCGCAGGCCGAACACGCGCGCGGCCAGCAGGCCGCAGGGCACGCCCAGCGCCGGCGCCAGCGTGACGACGCGCGCCGCGCCGGCTGCCGGTGTGTCGTTCGTGCCGAAGTAAGGTCCCAGGTCGATCACGCCGACCAGGCTGCCGCGGATGTTGGCCAGGCCCAGGTACCAGGGCTGGGTCAGCGGCACCGCGGTCAGCGCCGGCAGCGGGACGATCTCGCCGGCTTCCGTCAGGTCGACCAGGTAGCGCACCCCGCCGATTTCCAGGCCCAGCTGGTGCGCGCGCGCGCCGCTGCTGGTGCGCGCGGCCTGCATGCGCTCGAGCAGCTGTTGCTGGTAGTGGCGCAGGCGCGTGCGCCGGGCCGACGGATCGGCCGTGTCGCCGGGAGAGAAGGCCATGCTCAGGCGCCGAGCGTGGCGATCCTGGCCAGCAGCTGGGCCGGGTCGACCGGCTTGACGAAGTAATCCTTCGCGCCCTGGCGCATGCCCCAGATGCGGTCGGTTTCCTGGTTCTTGCTGCTGCAGATGATGACCGGCACCGAGGCCAGTTCCGGATCGCGAGCAATCGAACGCGTCACCTGGAAGCCGTTGGCGCCGGGCATGACCACGTCCATCAGGATCAGTTCGGGACGCTCGGCGCGGATCTTGGCCAGCGCGTCCTCGCCGTTGTCGGCAGTCGTCACGGTGAAACCGTTACGCACCAGGATGTCGGTGAGGTAGTAGCGCTCGGTCGGGGAATCGTCGACGATCAGGATCTTTTGTATGGCCACGGCGGGCTCCGGCATCAATGTTGGGTCAGGCCGCCGTTGCCGTATGGTCGCGCACGGCAGCGAGCAGGCTGTCTTTGGTAAACGGCTTGGTGAGATAAGCGGACGAGCCGACCATGGCGCCGCGCGCGCGGTCGAACAGGCCGTCCTTGGACGACAGCATCACCACCGGCGTGGCATGGAATTTCGCGCTCTTCTTGATCAGGGCGCAGGTCTGGTAACCGTCCAGGCGCGGCATCAGGATGTCGCAGAACACCAGCGCCGGGTGATGGTCGTTGATCTTGGCCAGCGCGTCGAAGCCATCGTCGGCCAGTACCACCCGGTACCCGGCCTGGGTCAGGAAAATCTCGGCGGAACGACGGATCGTGCTGCTGTCGTCGATCACCATGATCGTCAGGCCTGTCGGTTGCGTCGTCATATTTATTTCACTTCAGAACGAAACCGCACGATAGCATAGGGAATCGCCCTTGTGCGCGAAGTGTTGCTGGCCGTCAACTCGACAGGAAACAAATCTGGCCGGGATGATGTCAAGCCGGCCAGATTCGTTGATAAAGCGCTTAGATACCTTAATAAAACGCTTAAATTGCCGTCATCTCGAAGTCATCCTTGCGCGCGCCGCATTCCGGGCACGTCCAGTTCATCGGGACATCGGCCCAGCGCGTGCCCGGTGCGATGCCGTCTTCCGGGCTGCCGGCGGCTTCATCGTAGACCCAGCCGCAGATCAGGCACATCCAGGTCTGGTAAGCCTGCGTTTCATTGCTCACGTTTCGGTTCCTTCAATCTAGTAAAATGGGTAGTCAGGTATCTTAATCTACCCGCTGTGCAAAACCAACCGTCTCCACTCATCCTCACGTTCGGCCCGGCCGATCCGGTCGGCGCGCTGGGCATCCAGTCCGACGTGGCCGCCTTCGCTGTCCATGGCTGTCATGGCTTGTCCGTGGTCACCGGTTTGCTGGTGGCCGATTCCGCCCGCGTCGACGACCTGCAGCCGGTCGACTCGACCCTGGTCGCGGCCCAGGCGCGCATGCTGCTCGAGGACATGCCGGTCGCCGCCATCAAGGTCGGCACCATGGCCAGCCTGGAACAGATCGCGGCCATCGCCGAGATCGTGTCCGACTACGCCAACCTGCCCTTGATCATCGATCCCTTCGCCTCGTCCCTGCCGGATTGCGGCATGCGCGACGACGACATCCTGACCTTGATCCACCAGCTGCTGGCGCCGCAGGCGACGGTGCTGATGCTGTCGCAGGCCGAGCTGGCGCGCTTCGCCGATTGCTGGCGCGACCCGTCCACCGTCGCGCCGCTGGAAGAAGACGTGGCCGAACTGACCGGCTTCGGCTGCGGCCACGTGCTGGTCACCGGCATGGGCGGCGGCGACGGCACGCGCATCAACAACCTGTACGACGGCAACGGCCTGGTCGCCAGCCTGCCCTGGGGCCAGCACCTGCCCGGTCCCTTCGTCGGCGCCGGCGGCACGCTGTCGGCCGCGCTGGTGGCGCAGATGGCGCGCGGCGCGACTGCCGCCGACGCGGTGCGCGCCGCCCAGGACTACACGGCCGGCGCGCTGGCGCATGCCTGCCGCTTTGGCATGGGGCGCCTGATCCCGAACAAGATCTTCCGCACGGCCGGTGCGGAATGCTGAACACTCCATAAAGAACACCATGACTGAAACCACTTCCAAGAACGACATCCTGTTTGCCCGCGCCCAGCAAAGCACCCCGGGCGGCGTGAATTCGCCGGTGCGCGCCTTCCGCTCGGTCGGCGGCACCCCGCGCTTCATCACCCGCGCCGAAGGCCCGTATTTCTGGGACGCCGACGGCAAGCGCTACATCGACTACATCGGTTCCTGGGGCCCGGCCATCGTCGGCCACGCGCATCCGGAGGTGGTGAAGGCGGTGCAGGCGGCGGCGGCCAACGGCCTGTCCTTCGGCGCCCCGACCGAGGGCGAGATCGAGATCGCCGAGGAAATCTGCCGCCTGGTGCCCTCGATCGAGCAGGTGCGCCTGGTCTCGTCGGGCACCGAGGCGACCATGAGCGCCCTGCGCCTGGCGCGCGGCGCCACCGGCCGCGACAAGATCGTCAAGTTCGAAGGCTGCTACCACGGCCACGCCGATTCGCTGCTGGTGAAGGCGGGCAGCGGCCTGCTCACCTTCGGCAACCCGACCTCGGCCGGCGTGCCGGAAGACTTCGTGAAGCACACGCTGGTCCTGGACTACAACAACATCCCGCAGCTGGAAGACGCCTTCGAATCCATGGGCGACACCATCGCCTGCGTGATCGTGGAAGCCGTGGCCGGCAACATGAATTTGATCCGCGCCACGCCCGATTTCCTGCGCCGCATGCGCGAGCTGTGCACCGAATACGGCGCCGTGCTGATCTTCGACGAAGTGATGTCGGGCTTCCGCGTGGGCCTGGGCGGCGCCCAGGAACTGTACGGCATCACCCCGGACCTGACCGCGCTGGGCAAGGTCATCGGCGGCGGCCTGCCGGTGGCGGCATTCGGCGGCCGTGCCGACCTGATGGAAAAGATGGCGCCGGTCGGCCCGGTCTACCAGGCCGGCACCCTGTCCGGCAACCCGGTGGCGGTGGCCGCCGGCATGACCACCCTGAAGATCGTGCAGCAGCCGGGCTTTTACGAGCACCTGTCGGGCCAGGCGGTGAAACTGGTCGACGGCCTGGCGGCGGCGGCGAAGGAAGCCGGCGTGGCCTTCTGCGCCGATGCGGTGGGCGGCATGTTCGGCATGTACTTCTCGCACCACGTCCCGGGCAGCTACGGCCAGATGATGGCCGGCGACAAGGAGCGCTTCAACCGCTTCTTCCACGGCATGCTGGACGAGGGCGTGTACTTTGCGCCGGCGATGTTCGAGGCCGGCTTCGTGTCGGCGGCGCATGACGACGCGGTGATCAATGAGACCGTCGAAGCGGCGCGCCGGGTGTTTGCGAAGATTGCTTGAGCCAGTCGATCAAGCCGTTCGATCGTTAACGTAAAAACGTCGTCCCCGCGCAGGCGGGGACCCAAGTTCTGCCAGCGTAGTAGGTACGCGTAAAACTTGGGTCCCTGCCTTCGCAGGGACGACGTACCTGAATTTACGCCTCCCGCATCACCGCCTGGCGCTGGATCGCCGCCACTGCCCGCGAGGCGCGCTTGCGCCACCAGATGATCACCCCGGTCACGCTCAGCATCGCCACCACCAGCCCCATCGCCGAGATCAGGATGCGGCCCGGCAGCCCGAGGATGCGGCCCGAATGCAGCGGGAACTGGGCCTGCACGAAGATGTCGGCGGCGGTGCCCTTCCATGGCTGGCGCTCGCCCAGCAGCTTGCCGTTCACACCGTCGTAGTACAGCAGCGCCGGGCCGACGCCGCCCGTGCCGTGGTCGCCGCCCGGCTTGAAGAAGCTGATCATGTAGATGCCGAATTCTTGCGAATAGTAGACACTGCCGACCGGGTCTTCCCAGCCGCGGCGCTGCCCTTCCCTGCCGGCCCGCGCGATGGCGTCTGCCAGCGGGACGCGCGGTTCGACCAGGTGCTGCTTGTCCTGCATCGGGCGGGTGTCGAAGGGCGTCGGCGTCACTTTCGACACCTTGCTGATGACCGGGTAGAAGACTTCGTTGTACAGGTTCAGCGAAAACGCGGTGAACGCCAGGATGAACAGCAGGATCCAGGTCCACAGGCTGAAGGCGCGGTGCAGGTCGAAGTTCAGCTTCGAGGAACCGCCCTTCCAGCGCACCTTCCAGGCCGGCTGCCAGCGCTGCCACCAGGATTTGCCCGCATTGTTCCCCGCGGCGGACGGCTGCACGGCCAGCGCCGCCTTTTTTCGCCGAACCGGCAGCGTCAGGTAGAAACCGACGAAGCTGTCGACCATCCAGATCATCGCGATGCCGCCCATCAGCCACCAGCCCCAGCGGTCGATGCCCCACATCTCGGGGATGTGCAGCGTGTAGTGCAGCTTGTACAGGAAGGAGACGAAGGTTTCCTTGGTGATCGGCCAGACCGCGCCCCATTCGCGCTTGCCGAGTTCCGCGCCGCTGACGGGATCGACGAAGACCTGGTTGAAGCCGGGCGTGGTCAATTCCTTCGTGGCGGGATCGAAGCGCGGCGACACGCCCAGCGCCAGCGACTTGCCCGCTTCCGGCTGCAGCACGACGTAGGACACGCGCACCTGCGGATAGCGCACCTCGACCTGCTGCGCCAGCGCCAGCGACGATTGCGGCGTGCCCGCGCTATTCGCTTCCATCAGGTGCGGGTTGAGCAGGTCGTCCAGCTCGTGGTCCCACGAGATCACGGCGCCGGTGAGACCGCTGACGAACAGGAAGCCGGCGGTGAGCAAGCCGAGGTAACGGTGAATCAGGGTCCAGAAGGCGCGCATGGTCTCAGCTCACGTAGGATGTCAGAAGCGGTAGCGCAGCGTCAGCGACGCGCCACGCGGTGCCTGGTAGTTCACGCCACCATAGGCGGCCGACATGCCGAAGTGCTTCTTGTCGAACACGTTGTTGACGTTGAGCTGCCCCGACAGCGCCGGGCTGAACTCGTAGCGCGCCATCAGGTTCACCAGCGCGAAGGACTTCTGCTCGAGCAAACCGTTGGTACTGGCCGGCGCCGACGGGTCGATGGTCCAGGTGCGGCCTTCCCAGTTCACGCCGCCGCCGACGCTCAGCTTGTCCCAGGCGCCCGGCAGGCGGTAGGTGGTGAACAGGCGCAGCAGGCGGCGCGGATAGATGGTGTTGACCTCGACGCCCGCGGCATCCTTCAGGCGGTACTGGGTGTAGCCGGCGCTGGCGCTCCAGCCGCGCGCCAGTTCGCCCGAGAAGTCAAACTCGAAGCCTTCGCTCTTGGCGCCGTCGGCGGCGACATAGTACGGTTCAGGCAGGGCCGGGCCGGCGCCATCGCGGTCGACGGTGCCGACGGCCTGGGCCAGCCCGTCCTGCTTGATCTGGAACAGCGCGAACGAGCCGTTCAGGCGGCCGTCGAAGAATTCGCCCTTGACGCCGGCTTCGTAGTTCTTGCCGACCACCGGCTTGAGCGGATTACCCCCCAGGTCCAGGTAGTTCTGCGCCTGGAAGATGTCGGTGTAGCTGGCGTAGACCGAATAGGTCTTGTTGATGTCGTAGACCAGGCCCGCATACGGCGTGACTTCGCCGTCGTACTTGAGGCGGTAGTCCGGCGCGAAGCCGCCGGTGCCGGTGCGCTCGTAGTTGGTGACGCGGGCGCCGATGATCAGCTTGAGCGGATCGGCCAGCGAGAAGCGCGCCACGCCGTACAGCGCTTCCTGTTTGGTCTGGCTGCCCTGGTAGAAGGTGCGCTCGCCCCAGTTCGGCTGCGGATAGGCGGCCGGGTTCCAGGTGTTGAAGTTGCCCACCTCCGGGAAGATGTCGGCGGCGCGGTTGTCGGAATTGAATTCCTGCTTCTGGTGCATGTAGCCGAAGGCGGCTTCATGCCGGCGGCCGGCCAGCTCGAAGGCGCCGCTGGCGTGCAGACCGATGTCGTTCTGCTTCGTGCGGGTGTTGTAGGAACCCGGGAAAGCGCCCAGGCCCAGGCCGGTCACGCGGTCGAGGGCACCCGACAGGTAGAGCAGGTAGGAATCGCTCTGGCGGTTGCCGTGGTTGTAGACGGCGCGCACCTTCCAGCCATTCTCGAAGGTGTGCTGCAGGTCGACGAAGGCGTTGTCGTAGCTGGTCGGCCAGCGGCTCCAGGCGGCCGAGGTGGTCTTGGAGACGTCCCAGTTGGTCAGGGTGCCGTCGCTGTACCAGTACGGCAGGCTGCCCCACATCGGGCTTTTCGCCTTGCTCTCCTGGTGGCTGTAGCCGGCTTGCAGCAGGGTACGCGGGGTCAGGTCGGCCGACACCGTCGCATACAGCGTGTTGCTCTTGACGCCGCCGTAGTCGACCCAGCTGTCGCCATCCGTGTACTCGCCCACCACGCGGGCGCGCACCGTGCCCGACGCGTTCAGCGGCGTGGAGACGTCGCCCAGCACGCGGCGCTCGTTCCAGCTGCCGGCGCCGGCTTCGACCCAGCCGGTCACTTTCTTGCTGTCGGCGTGCTTGCGCACCAGGTTGATCGCGGCCGAGGGGTTGCCGGCGCCGGTCATCAGGCCGGTGGCGCCGCGCACGACTTCGACGCGGTCATACAGCGCCAGGCTGGTGCCGACTTCGCCGCCGCTCCACTGCTGCTCGTAGGTGGTCGGCAAGCCGTCGATCTGCAGGTTGTCGATCTCGAAGCCGCGCGCCGTGAACTGGCCGCGGTTGGTTTCGTACTGGTTGACCGAGACGCCGGTGGTGTTGTTGACGACGTCGGTCACGGTCTGCATGCGCTGGTCTTCGATGCGCTGCAGCGTCACCACCGACACCGATTGCGGCGTCTCGCGCAGCGACAAATCGAGCGGGGTGGCGGTGCTGCTCGAACCGGCGGTGTACGAATTCACCTGCTTCTGGGCGCGCACCTGCACCTGCTGGACGCTCGGGTCCACATCCGGCGCCTCCTGCACGGCCTGGGCCTGGGCCAGCAGCGGCATGGCGGCGCCCACGAGGACGGCAAGGCGGTTGAACTTCAGGTGCCGGACGGCGCGCGGATGCATTTTCATCGATATCCCATCAGTTGAGCGAAAAGAGCGGTCCGCTGACACTGAAGGGCAGCGGAATCTAAGCGCGAATGATAACGATTATCATTTGAATGAGCAACTGGAAGATAGTGAACAGGCTATTTGCGTGGCCCAAACGCGTCGTGCCCGCGCAGGCGGGGACGACGTACAAATTGTCGAGGCCAGATCGGAAGCCGGATTACTTCAACCAGCCCCGATGCCGGAAATACAGGAAAGGCGCAATCGCGCTGATCACCATCAGGCTCAGCGACCAGCCATAGCCCATCTTCCAGTGCAGCTCAGGCAGGAACTCGAAGTTCATGCCGTAGATACTGGCGATCAGGGTCGGCGGCAGGAAGGCGACCGAGGCCACCGAGAAGATCTTGATGATCTTGTTCTGGTTGATGTTGATGAAGCCGACGGTGGCATCCATCAGGAAGTTGATCTTGTCGAAGAGGAAGGACGTGTGGCCGTCCAGCGATTCGATGTCGCGCAGGATCTGGCGCGCTTCCTCGAACTGGTCGGCGTTCAGCAGCCGTCCGCGCATCAGGAAGCTGACCGCGCGCCGGGTGTCCATCATGTTGCGGCGGATCCGGCCGTTCAAGTCTTCCTCGTGGGCGATCGCATTCAGCGCGGCGGCCGCGTCCTGGTCGGTGAATTCCTTCTGCAGCACGCGCTGGCTGACCTCTTCCAGGCTCTCGTAGATGCCTTCCAGCGCATCGGCCGAGTACTCGGCGTCGGTCGCGTACAAGTCGAGCAGCACGTCCATGTAATCCTCGATCGAGCCGGGACGCGAGCGCGCGCGCAGGCGCACCAGGCGGAACACAGGCAGCTCGTCGTTGTGGACGGAAAACAGGACTTTCTTGGCCAGGATGAAAGCGACGGTGACGATGCGCGACGGGCCATCCTCTTCTTCGCGCAGGAAGTCGGTGCGCAGGTGCAGGTCGCCGTTTTCGCCTTCGTAGTAGCGGGCCGAGGCCTCGATGTCCGACACTTCGTCCTCGCCCGGCAAGACCACGTCATAGGTCGTCTTGACCCAGGCGCGCTCTTCGTCGGTAGGGTCGGTCAGGTCGACCCACACGGGTACGGCGTTCTCCAGATCGGCACGGGAAGCGATGGGGACCTGGTTCAGTCGGCCATTTTGTAGGACAAATACATTGATCATGCGCGCTTTCTGGGCCGGGATTCGGAAACAGCGCAAGTGTACCCGTAAGCCCTGAGCCCGGCCACCCCGTTGGCAGGATTTTTGCCCAGTGAACAACTTCAATTCGGGGTCAGAGCATTTGGACGCAAGAATTCGGGGTCAGAGCACTTTCGAAGGAAATTGCCTGGCTGATCGACTCAGGCGTTCACACAACGGTTTCGTGACCTGCGCAGCATGTTCACCGAAAGCGCCAGCGATTTTCCTCTCCTTCAAGCTAGTGCTCTGACCCCGGATCCACCTGTAACAGTGCTCTGACCCCGAAGTTTCCGAAGTTTATGGCAGATCGGCGGCGTTCATGCGGCGCTGGATGATGGCGCTGCGGCGCGCCAGGTAGTTGGTCTGGCGATGGGCGTCGTAGTAGCGCGGGTTGGGCAGCATCACCGCCAGGCGCGCGGCCTGCGCTGCACTCAGGTTGGCGGCCGAGCTGCGGTAGTAGTGGCGGGCGGCGGCTTCGGCGCCGAACACGCCGCGGCCGAACTCGACCACGTTCAGGTAGATCTCGAGGATGCGCTGCTTGCTCATCACCGCTTCCAGCATGTAGGCGATCACCAGTTCCTGGCCCTTGCGCAGGTAGTTGCGCGAGCCGGACAGGAACAGGTTTTTCGCCAGCTGCTGCGTGATGGTCGAGCCGCCGCCGACCACCTTGTGGCGCTTGTTGTTGCGCTCGTAGGCTTTTTCCAGCGCGTCCCAGTCGACGCCGTCGTGCTCGGCAAAGTTCGCGTCTTCGGACGCGATCACCGCGCGCTTCAGGTTGTTCGAGATGCGCGCATAAGGCACCCAGGCCTGTTCCAGCCTGGCGTCCGGGTTCTTTTCGCGCAGCGCCGACAGCTGCTGGCGCATCATGCTGGTCGAACCCGGATTGAACTGGGTCCACCACAGGATCGTCAGGAAGAAGTACAGCTGCACCAGCACGACCAGCAGCAGCGGTCCCAGCACCAGCCACTTCAGCCAGCGCCGCCCGCCGCTCCTGGCGCGCGCGGCGGTCCTCATCTTGAGCGCATTCAGCATCGTCGTTCTTATCAGAGTTTGTCGCGCAGCGCGACCAGCACGCCCGTGGTCCCCGGCCGCACGCCGCGCCAGAGCGTGAAGGCTTCGGCCGCCTGCTCGACCAGCATGCCGAGGCCGTCGCGCACCTGCGCCCCATGCAGGGCGGCGAATTCCATGAACGGGGTCGGCTCCTTGCCGTACATCAGGTCGACGGCCAGGGTGTCCGGCCCGAAGCTGGACGCCGGCACCGGCGGCATGTCGCCGGCCAGGCTGGCCGAGGTGGCGTTCACGACCACGTCGAAGCGGCCGTCGATCTCGTCGAAGCCGCAAGCGCTCAAGCCGGCATCGCCCGCATGCGCCGCGAATTGCGCCGCCAGCGCCTCGGCCGTGGCGCGCGTGCGGTTGGCGATCACGATCGCGGCCGGCCCCTGCTCCAGGAAAGGCAGGATGACGCCGCGCGCCGCCCCGCCCGCGCCCAGCAGCAGGATGCGCTTGCCGGCCAAGGCCACGCCGGCATTCTTGATGATGTCCGTCACCAGGCCGGCACCATCGGTGTTGTCGCCGACGATCTCGCCATGTTCAAACGTCAGCGTGTTCACCGCGCCGGCCAGCCGCCCGCGCTCGGACAGCCGGGTGGCGATCGCCGCCGCTTCCAGTTTAAACGGCACGGTGACGTTGGCGCCGCGGTAACCGTCGGCGATCAGCCGGCGCACGGTATCAAGAAAGCCGTCAACCGGCGCCAGGCAGCGTTCGTAGACGAGGTCCTGGCCGGTCTCGGCCGCGAATACGGGGTGGATCTCGGGGGATTTGCTGTGGGCGATCGGGTTGCCGATCACGCAATATTTATCAGTCATTCATGCGCCTCCGCGCAGTTCGGCCTGCAGTTTTTCTTCGCGCGTGAAGCGGAACCGGGTGATCACGATCCACAAGTCGTCCTTGTCGGACGAGCGCATATTCGACGGGAATTTACCGAACGGCGCCGCACGCCGTACGATGGCCAGCGCGGCCTTGTCCAGCGCCGCGTTGCCCGAACTGCGCTCGATGCGCGGCCCGCCTTCCTTCTCGTACAGGGTCCCGTCCTGGAACACCGGGATGTAGACCACCAGCTCGCCGTACAGCTTCTGGCCATTCTGCTGCGGGAAATTCAGGGTGCCGACTTCCTCGACGCGCTTCTGCATCGCCTTGTAGTACATGGCGTAGCCGACTTCGCGCGTGCTGGGGCTGATGAAGGTCTTCTTGGGACGCTTGTTCTCGTCCGAGATGCGTTCCGTGATCTCGGCCGTCATGCGCGCGATGGCCTTGGTGGAATCGAGGTTGTCGGCGCCATTCTTGGCCGCATCCGGCTTGGCCTGGTCGGCGACCGGCGCGCTGGCCCAGGTCGACGGGTGGACCTGGCTCAGCACGTTCTTCTGGCGCTGCTCCAGCTCGGCGATGCGGCGCTGCAGGGCCTTGATGCTGTCGCCGTTCTCGATGCGCTTCAGGTCCGGCAGCGGCGACTGCGCGCGTCCAGCTTCGGCATTGCCGCCGCCGTCCAGGTTGGCCTGGGCCAGCGCCTCGGCCTTGACCGGGGCGCGCTCGTGCTTGGCATTGACCAGGATGACTTCCAGGCCCGGATCCGCCGGCTGCAGCCGGAACGCATCCGGCGCGGCGAAACGGATCGCCAGCAGGGACGCATGCGCCAGCACCGAAAAGGCGATGGCGATCATCAGGGGACGGTTGTGTTGGAGACTCTTCACGCGCTGCGGGCTTGGAACGGGTGGTTCGGGTAACTGCCCATTCTACCGTGCAGGCCGCCGACTTTGCGAGCGTTGCGGGAAAGTATCAGTTGCCGGAGCAACAGTCCATCAAGCCGCAGCCTGCGGCGGCTGCGCCGCCACATCCGTCTGCGCCTCCGGATCCACTACGGTGACCGAACCCTCGGCCTCGGCACTCTCCGCGGCCGCCGCCTCGCCGCTATCCGTGCCGGGCGCCGCTTCCTCTTCCTCCTCGTCGCCCAGCTCGGCCGCTTCCGGCGCCACCGCCGCCACTTCCAGCAGGCGCGCTTCCAGCGACAGGTCGATCTCGTCCCAGCGCACGATGTCCAGGCGCACCTGGGCGCCGCGCGGGGCCGAGGGCATGCCCGGCAGGCGGATCACCAGCGGGATCTCGACCAGGCGCAGCACTTCGTCCTTCAGCACCACGGCGTCGACCTGCCTGGCGTTTTCCTGGCCCAGCCAGCGCAGGCACCAGTAACGCTCCATGTTCTGCTGGAAGTCGTTGTAGGCGGCGTAGGCGGCATCGAAGCTGGATACGATCGCGAACAGGGTCGCGTCGCGGTGCTTGAACGGGGCCACCAGCGGCGCGGTCACGCCATGCGAGGCGCAGGCCAGGATCTGCCACTGGTTGACCAGGTCGGTGTAGCGGCGCAGCGGCGAGGTGCTCCAGGCATACTGGTCGACGCCCAGGCCCTGGTGCGGCGCCGCGTGGGTCACCATGCGCACCTGGATCTTGGCGTTCCAGCCGCCGGCGCCCGGGCCCTGCGAGCGGTAGATGCCCGGCACGCCCGAGTCGTGCAGCAGCTTGCCCCAGGTGCTGTTGGCGAAGATCATCAGCTCGGCCACGATCTTGTCCAGCGGCGCCCCGCGCTTGCGGCGCACGATGGTGACCACGTCGTCCTCGACGTAGAAGTTGAAGTCGACGCGGTTCGCCTGTTCCGGCTTCAGGCCGAAGGCTTCGCGCTTCTTCATGCGGCCCGCTTCCAGCTGCAGCGCCCACTTCCACAGCAGGCCGAGTTCCGTCTTGTGCGGGTATTCGCCCGCGCCGCTCTCCAGGGTCTCTTCGTTGACCAGCTCGTCGAGGTCGTTGTGGCGCAGGTTGCTCTTGATCGGCACGCGTTCGGCGCGGGTGGTGGTCGAGACCACGCTCCAGTCGGCCGGATCCAGCACGGCATACAGCGACAGCGCCGGGCAATCCTTGCCTTCGGCCAGGGTAAAGGCCTCGACCACCTCGTCCGGCAGCATGGTGATCTTGTCGCCGGGCATATATACAGTCGACATGCGGGCGCGCGCGATCTTGTCGATGGCGTCGTCCGGGCGGATGCCCAGGCCCGGCGCGGCGATGTGGATGCCCACGCGCACGGTGCCGTCATCCAGGGTCTCGACCGAGAAGGCATCATCGATCTCGGTGGTGGTCACGTCGTCGATCGAGAAGGCCGCGACCTTCGCCAGCGGCAGCTCGTCCGGCGTGCCTGGTACGGTCACCGGCGGGAAGCCGGCGCCGCGCGGGAAGTGCTCGAACAGGAAGCGCCCCATGTGCAGCTCCTTGGCCGAGGCGATGCCGCCGGTGGTCAGCATCAGGCGCGGGGCCGTGGTCTGCAGTTCGCCGGCGGCGGTGTCGAGCGCCTTGAATTCGATGCTGTTCTTGTCCGGCTTGAACAGCAGTTGCTGGACCAGCGGCTGCATCGCCTGCGGCAGCTTGCCGGCTTTCAGCTCGTCGACGTAGCCGGCCTGCACGATGGCCAGCTGCTTCTTCTTTTCGATGCCGGCCAGCGCCGCGCGCAGCGACTGCTCGGGCGCGCCCTTGTAGCGGCCGCGCCCCTTCTTGTAGAAATAGATCGGCGAACCATGCAGGGCCAGCACCAGGCCGGCCGCTTCCGCGGGCAGCGGCGAGTGACCGAAGTATTCGGCGCCCAGCTCGGCGAAGCCGAATTCCTCGTCGCCCGCGACTTCCCACAGGAATTCGAGGTCGACGTCCGCCGCGATGGTCTTCGCCTGTTCCATCAGCGCGGCCGGGTCCGGCTTGTCGAACTGCAGCAGCACGTCGCGCGCTTTCACCTTGGTGCGCTTCCCGGTCGGCATCTCGACCTGGTAGGCTTCGCCAGCCTGCGACAGGACGGAACCGACCTTGAAATCGCCGGACTCTTCAAAAAATACGTTCATGTTCGTGTCATTTCGTGTTGGTTGCGGTCGCTACCAGGTCCAGCACCGCGGGCAAGAATACCTCGGTGACCAGTAGCAGGCCTTGACGGCGGCGGTAGACGCAACGCCGCGCATAATATATGTCGTCCGCCAAATCCGCAGCCGGCTCACCTTGCAGGGCGGCGCGGGCGCGCATCAACAGCGGGTGGCCCGGGCGGATGCGGGCGAATTCGAGCCGGCCGCGCCGGACCCGCGGATCGTAAAACAGCGTTGTGCCGAGCGAACGTTCGCCCAGCGCCGAAAACAGCGGCCAGTCGTGGGCGGTGGCGTCCGTCGGCACCACCGTATGGCCGTACACCGCCGGCCGGCCGTCGCAGCGCAGCAGCACTTCGCGCTCCCACACGCGCTGCGGCCGCGCCAAACCGATCGCGGCCGCTTCGTCGGCCAGGCAGACGGCGCCCGCCTGGCGCAGTTTCTGCACGCGGAACTGGCGGCTGTGCGCGATCAGGCGCGCGGTCAGCGAGCCGGGCGTGGTAAGCCAGTCGCGCATCGCCGCGGGCGCGCGCACGCCGTCGGCATGCGCCAGCCAACGGGCCTGGCGCAGGGACGCCGCCCTCACCTCCCCTGGCCCGATCCGCCTGGGGCTTGCAAGGCCGTAGCCCGTCCGGTGTTACAGAATGCCAGCACTTGATCCACATACTGCTCGAATTCCGACACGGCGTGGTCGCTGCCTTCGATCACATGCTGGTGCGCGCCGGCGTAGTGGGCGACCATGTCGCGGTAATCCAGCACGTCGTCGCCGGTCGCGGCCAGCAGGAAGTAGCGCTGCGGGCGCGTGATGGTGTCGACTTTCAGCGCGGCCAGTTCGTCGATGTACTCGCGCTTGAATTCGAAGGGCTCGTCCGAGTGCCAGGCCGTGGTCACGCCGACGTGCTTGTCCAGGTCCTTCAGCGGATCGACCGCCGGGTTGACCAGGGCCGCGCGGCAGCCGAAGCGTTCGGCCAGCCAGGTCGCATAAAAGCCGCCCAGCGACGAGCCGATGATGGCCAGGCGCTCCGGCCCCTGGTTGGCGTAGCGCTCGGCCAGGGTCAGCACGAGGTCCATCGCCGCCTTCGGCGAGGCCGGCAGCTGCGGGCAGATCAATTCATGGGCGCGCGCCATCTCGGCCATGCGCCGGTGCACCACGCGCGCTTTGTACGAGCGCGGCGAGGAGCGAAACCCGTGCAGATAAAGAATGTGCGGCAGCCCGCTCATGCCGGCAGGCTTTCCAGCAGTTTCTGGTGGACGCCGCCAAAGCCGCCATTGCTCATCACGAGGATGTGGTCGCCCGGCTGGGCCGCCTGCACGATGGCCTTGACCATGTAGTCGATCTGGTCGAAGCTGTGCGCGATATTCCCCAGCGGTTTCAGGGCGTCGGCCAGCGACCAGCCCAGCGCCTGCTGGCTGCCGAAGCCGAACACCAGGTCGGCATCCTTCAGGCTGCCCGGCAGCGCATCCTTCATGGCGCCCAGTTTCATGGTGTTCGAGCGCGGCTCCAGCACGGCCAGGATCCGGCCCGGGTTGTTCCCGCCGGCGCCGATCTTCTGGCGCAGGCCGGCGACGGTGGTCGCGATCGCGGTCGGATGGTGGGCGAAATCGTCGTACACGGTCACGCCGCCGACGGTGCCGCGCACTTCCATGCGCCGCTTGACGCTCTGGAAGCGGGCCAGCGCTTCGATCGCCTGGCCTGGCGGCACGCCGACGTGGCGCGCGGCGGCGATCGCGGCCAGCGCATTGGTGCGGTTGTGGTGGCCGGTCAGGTCCCAGTGCACGGTGCCTTGCTGCTCGCCCTTGAACAGGACGTCGAACGACGAGCCGCCCGGATGCTCGACCAGGGTCCAGTCGACGCCGTCCGAGGCGCCGAAGCTTTCCTTCTCGCTCCAGCAGCCGCGCTTGAGCACGCGCGCCAGCGAGGCTTCGTCGCCGTTGACGACCAGGCGGCCCACGCCGGGCACGGTGCGCACCAGGTGGTGGAACTGGGTCTCGATGGCGCCGATGTCCGGGAAGATGTCGGCGTGGTCGTATTCCAGGTTGTTCAATACCGCGGTCTTGGCGTGGTAGTGCACGAACTTGGAACGTTTGTCGAAGAAGGCGGTGTCGTACTCGTCGGCTTCGATCACGAAGAAGTCGGACTCCGTGTCGCCCTGCAGGCGCGCCGAGATGCCGAAGTTCATCGGCACGCCGCCGATCAGGAAGCCCGGCGCATAACCGGCATCTTCCAGGATCCAGGCCAGCATCGAGGTGGTGGTGGTCTTGCCGTGGGTGCCGGCCACGGCCAGCACCCATTTATTACGCAGGATATGTTCCCCGATCCATTGCGGCCCCGACACGTAGGGCAAGCCGCGGTTCAGGATCTCTTCGATCAGCGGATTCCCGCGCGTCATCACGTTGCCGACCACGTACAGATCCGGGTTCAGCGCCACCTGCTCCGGGCCGTAGCCCTGGATCAGCTCGATCCCCTGGGCCTCGAGCTGGGTACTCATCGGAGGATAGACATTCGCGTCGCAACCGGTGACGCGATGGCCGGCTTCCTTGGCCAGGACAGCCAGCCCACCCATGAAGGTGCCGCAGATGCCGAGAATATGGATGTGCATGGTGGTGGGAATGGTAAAACAGAAATAAGGAATACGCGATTCTACCCGACGCGATGCCATTTTCCGTTCAAGAGTATGATCTGGCACATGATGCCCACACCAAATGACGACCTTCAACAGTTGCGTGCGCGCATAGCCGCAACGGCCGCGCGCATGATCGCCCAGGATGGCGCCGATTACGGCACCGCCAAGGCCAAGGCCGCGCGCCAGGTCCTGGGCGTGGACCGCCCCTCCCCCAATTATCTTCCCGACAACCTCCAGGTGGAGGATGAGGTGCGCCGCTACCAGGCGCTGTTCCAGGGACCGGCGCTGGCCGAACGCCTGAAGCGCAAGCGCCAGGCTGCCCTCGAAGTGATGGAACAGCTGGTCGACTTCCGGCCCTACCTCACCGGCGCGGTCCTGAGCGGCACCGCCGGCGAACACGACGACATCCACCTGCAATTGTTTGCCGACAGCGCCAAGGAAGTCGAGATCTGGCTGCTGGGCCGCAACGTCAACATCGACATTTCGGAAACGCCCCACTTCAAGGGCGGGCGCCACGATCCGGTTGAAACGGTGAGTTTCCTGTGGCATAAGGAGACCGTCCACGCCGAACTCTATGAAATGAACGACATGCGCGGCGCCCTGAAACCGCGCGCCGACGGCCGCCTGCAGCGCGTCGATGCCGCCGGCCTGCGCGCCTTGATGACAACCGATGAAACCCTGGAACAAGATGAATAAGAAGAAACTCGCCGGCTACGTGGTCGTGGCCGCCGCCTTTACCGTGCTCGGCGCGATTGCCGCCGTCAAGCAGGACACCAAGGCCGCCGCTTCCCCCGCTGCCAGCCTCTACGCCATGTCGCTGAACGACCTGAACGGCAAGGCGCAGCCGCTGGCCCAATGGAAGGGCAAGCCGCTGCTGGTGAATTTCTGGGCCTCGTGGTGCGGCCCCTGCGTGCAGGAGATGCCGGAACTGTCCGCGCTGGCGGCCAGGGATGGCGGCAAACGCTTCAATGTGATCGGCATCGGCATCGATTCCCCCAGCAACCTCGTCCAGTTCACGCAAAAGACCAAGGTCGCCTACCCGCTGTACGTGGGCGGCATGGGCGGCACCGACCTGGCGCGCGGCCTGGGCAATGCGAACGGCGGCCTGCCCTTCACGGTCCTGATCGGCGCCGATGGACAGGTGCGCAAGACTTACCTGGGCAAGCTGAAATTCGACCAGTTGAAGGCCGATCTGGCCAAGCTGTAAGCGGGTCCGGCACTTTGGCGAACGGTCGTTCACTTCCCCGCACTCTTCCTTATATCGCTTGCCAACACGTAATGTTGGCGGCAAAATGCCTGTCTTTCGGGCAAACAGACGGTTCATCATGGCGAAAAAGCTTCTGCTGCTCAATGGCCCCAACCTGAATTTGCTGGGGACTCGCGAGCCTGCGGTGTACGGCGCGACGACGCTGGCCGACATCGAGCAGGCCGCTACCAGCCAGGCGGCAGCGGCGGGTGGGAGCATCGCTTGCTTCCAGAGCAACCATGAAGGCGCGCTGATCGACCGCATCCATGCTGCCCGGCAGGAAGCGGTCGACGCCATCGTCATCAACCCGGGCGGATTGACCCATACCAGCGTGGCCTTGCGCGATGCGCTGGCCGCCGTGGAGATTCCGTTCGTGGAAGTACACCTGTCTAATATTTATAAGCGTGAGGAGTTTCGGCACCATTCGTTTTTGTCCGCGATCGCGCAAGGCACGATTTGCGGACTGGGCGCTGATGGATATCGCTTTGCCATCGACTTTGCGCTCAAAGAGCGTTAATCTACGTCAACTTCACGCATTCCGTGCGGATTTGCGAGCAGTTCCGCACCGCATCCTCATAAACATATAATTCCAAGGGGTTTCACATGGATCTAAGAAAACTCAAGACATTGATCGACCTCGTCGCCGAATCGGATATCGCTGAACTCGAAGTGACCGAAGGCGAAAGCAAGGTTCGCAT
>Ga0265780_10000356_pt1 | contig 72175 bp, 91 predicted proteins | sample P1T30metagenome_FD_192432 | JGI IMG/M metagenome (GOLD analysis project Ga0265780, IMG submission 192432) | Plant litter microbial communities from East Loma Ridge, Irvine, California - P1 T30 | ecosystem: Environmental > Terrestrial > Plant litter > Unclassified | place: USA: California...
TAGGGCAGGACGTGCTGTGGCGCCGCGCGCATGCCTGCCCATGCGTCAGCCCGCACTCGGGCCATGCCAGCCCTGCATGCCAGCACTGCACCGGATCCGGCCGCCTCTGGAAAAGGCCTGTCGAGGCACGCACTGGCGTGGCCGGCGGCAACGTGCACAAGCAATGGCTGACCACCGGCCTGGCCGCCGCCGGCGACGTCATCGTGTCGGTACCGTCCGATTCGCCCCTGTACAAGGTCGGCCCCTACGACCGGGTGCTGTTCCTGAACCGCACCGAGCCATTCAGTCAGAACATCGTGAAGGGCGTGAACGAGCAGATCAGCTTTGCCGTGGTCGAGCTCGAAAGCGTGCTGTACCTGCAGGACGGCGAGCTGGTCGACGCCGAGCTGCCGATGGTGCTGCCGGATGGCTCGATCAACTGGAGCGGCGTCGAGCTGCCGGACGGCGTCACGTTCTCGCTGGCCGGGCGCCGGCGCGCCGAGTACTACTGTTTCCCCGAGTCGCCGTTCGACCGCCCGCACAACGTCGGCGCCGCGCTGCCGCGCCGCGTGGTGCTGCGCCGCTTCGACCTGTACGCGAACCAGTACGCCAACGTATGAAGATGCAATACGAGGTCAAGTTCGACCTGAGTGATCTCCTGGGGAACATCAACAGCCAGATCACGGCGGCGGTGCTGCCCACGGTCAGCCAGGCCGTGCGCGCGCTGCTGGCGGAAACCGAATACCGCTGGAAGGACAAGATCGCCAAGGCGCACCTGTGGAACGGCGAAAAGCAGCCCTACATCGAGTCGATCCGGTCGTTGATGGTGGGCGATTTTTCGGGCGTGGTGTTCACCGACTACAAGCTGGCCGAGCCGATCGAGACTGGCCGGCCGCAGCACGATCTCAAGGCGATGCTGGACAGCTCGATGAAGGTGCGCATCGCCCAGAACGGCAAGAACGCCGGCAAGCGCTATCTGATCATTCCGTTCCGGCACAACACCCCGGGCAACGTGGCGCTGGCGCAGGCCATGCCGCCGGACGTGTACAAGCAGGCGCGCATGCTCGACGTGTCGCGGGTCACCGGCGGCGGGTCGCGGCCGTCCGGTACCGGCGCCATGAGCGTCAAGAGCAAAAAGCCGATCATGGTCCCGCAGCACCAGTACAAGTGGGGCGATCGCCTGCCGCCAGGCCTGCGGCCGAAGCTCAAGGACTACCACACCACCGATCAATACGCCGGCATGGTCCGGTTCAAGACGTCGGCCGGCGGCGCCAATTCCAGCCAATACATGACGTTCCGCGTGATGATGGAAGGCTCGCCCAAGTGGATCGTCCCGGCCAAGCCAGGCCTGTACATCGCCAAGGCCGTGCAGACCGAGATCAACCTGCTGGCGCCCAAGGTATTCGAGCAGGCAGTAAAGCACCTGAAATAATGTAATGAGGAAAGTCGTGACGCCACGATGGCATCATGATTTCCTACCTCGCATCCGCAGCCGCCGGCAACGCCGTGCAGATCTTCCTGTCGCCGCCGGCAGGCACCCGCCGCTGGCGCCTGCTGCGCAAGCGCGCCGACACGATCACCGCCGCCGATGATCCTGGCGCCAACGTGATCCACGATGGCGACGATCGCATGGTGTTCGATCGGCATGCGCTGGCCAACGACACCGAATATTTCTACCGCGTGTTCTACCTCTTGGCCGGCCAGTGGATCGGGGCCAAGTCGCGCGCCGTCACGCCCAAGGCCGATTTCGCGGATCTCTCCGTCGACGTGGTCAGCATCGTGCGCGAGCGCATCGACCTGGGCCTGGCCACCTACGTCAAGCGCGGCCTGCTGCGGCACAAGGGCGGGCATATCCCGGTCCTGTTCGCCACGCCGGCGTTCGAGGACGCCAACTTCCCAATCGTCACGGTCCACCTCACCAGCAACGTGCCAGCCGAACGCTTCGTCGGCGAAAGCATGGGCGCGGACGTACTCGCCGACGACGAGGAGCACATGGAAGGCATCGAGGGCTGGCTGGCGCGCATCCAGATCCTGATCGTCGTGTGGTGTCCGAACGGCGACGTGCGCTCCGAAATGCGCAAGGCGCTGGGCGCGATCGTGATGGCCAACCTGCCTGTGTTCGAGGCGACGGAAATGTCGCAGGTCGAGCCCAGCTTTGGCGATCTGGACGATATGAACACCTACCCGGTTCCCATGTACCAGGCCACCTGCACGCTGACCTGCCTGGCGCCCGCTGCCGTGGTGTCAAGCCGCGTGCAACTCATCAAGACCACCGAAGTCGTATTCACCCCTTAATTTCTACGAGGAAAGCAATGGCAAAAACCATCACCAAGCCGGACGACGAGAACGCGGAAATTGCGCTCTCGCTCGCCGAGTTCTGCACCCGCCTGTCCGGCACCGACAAGCGGGTCGAAATGATCGGCGCCTTCCACGCTGACGAGCAGCGTGCCGGCCGCATCAAAGATGTCGAATCGGCCTACCTGGCCCGCTTCGCCGAATTCATCAACCAGCCAGCATAAGGACAACTCCATGAGTGGCGTATTTTTCAACGGCCAGCAGCTCATCACGCCGCAGTCGGCGAGCATGCTGGACGATTCCGGCATGTTCAACAAGAACACCTCGGTGGGCAATATCGTGGCGCTGCTGGGCCGTGCGGAAGGCGGCGAGCCGTTCAAGGCGCTGCGCTTCGGTTCGGCCGACCAGGCCAAAGCCGTGCTCAAGGGCGACGAAGTCACCCTGAAAGCGATTGAGCGCGCGTTCGATCCGTCGAGCGAAACCACTGGCCCTTCGACCCTGATCTTCATCCGCATCAACCCGGCCACCCGCGCCGAGCTGGCCCTGGGCACTGCCATCGATCTCGTGTCGACCGACTTCGGCCGCCGCAATAACCAGATCAAGGTAAAAGTCGAATCGGCCTCGGTCAAGGGCAAGAAGCTGACCACCGCGTTCGGGAACGATTACTTCTCGAAAGACAACGTGTACCGCGACGCCATGAGCGTGCGCTATACCGGCGGCGAAGCCACGGCCACCCTGGCCATCACCAGCACCAAGGCTATTCTGGTCGCCGGCGCCACCACCACCGAGATCGACCTGATCGATTTCCCGACCGTGCAGGAGCTGGCCGATCGCATCAACGCCGTGGCAGGCTTCACCGCCAACGTCATGGACGGCAACGGCCTGGCGCCCACCCTGCAGGCGCTCGATACCGCCGCTGCTGCGAACTGCAAGGCCGCTGACGTCATCGTCACCGCGCACCTGCAGGCCTGCATCGACTGGTTCAACGGCACCGGCGAGGGCTTCGTCACCGCCAGCCGCAAGGACGGCGCCACCGGCGCACCGGCCAACACCGCGTTCGCGTACCTGTCGGGCGCCAGCGACGGCATCGTCACCAATGCCGAATGGCAGAAGGCGTTCGAGGTGCTGCAGCAGGTCGACGCGCAGTGGATCTGCCCGCTGTCGCCGCTGGCTGCGATCCACGCCATGGCCGACACCCACGTGGCCTATATGTCGAACGTCAGCCGCAAGAAGCGCCGCGCCATCACCGGCGGAAACGTCGGCATGAGCGACGACGAAGCACTGTTGGCGGCCAAGAACCTCAACAGCGATCGCACGTCGTTCATCCACCTGGGCGCCTACGATTACAACCCGAAAAGCAAGCTGACCCTGTACCCGGCCTTCGTGGTCGCGGCGGCCGTCGCGGGCATGTTCGCCGGCGTCGCCCCGGGCGTGGCCCTGACCAACAAGTCGATGAAGTGGCGCGGCCTGGAGCGCGCGCTGCGCGTGCCAACCGACACCAACGTGCTGCTGGCCGGCGGCGTGCTGTGCCTGGAAGACGGCGAGGAGGGCTACAAAGTCCTGCAATCGCTCAGCACCTGGCGCAATGACAGCAACTTCAACCGCGTGGAGCAGTCGTGCGGCGCCGCGTGCGATTTCGTGCTGCGCAACGTCGAGGAAGCGATCGACCCGGTGCGTGGCAAGGGCGGTAGCCCGCGCACGATGGCCGACGCCTTGTCGCGCGCCGAAACGCGCCTCAACGCGCTGTCGGTACCGGCGCCGATGGGCCCGGGCGTGCTGGTCGGCGATGCCGTCAATCCGCCATGGCGAAAGCTGACCGTTTCACTCGAAGGCGATGTTATCCGCATCGAATACGAGTGCAGCCCGGTCGTTCCAATCAACTACGCCTTGCAGGTCGCGCACGCTGTTCCATACAGCGGCTCGGCCTCGGCATAAACACAAGGTAAAACATGAGCAGCATCAACAAGAAAGTTCGCTCCGGTAACCGCACCGTTGTCTCGTTCGACGGTGTCGATATCGGCCTGATCCAAAGCGTCAGCACCAACGACGATTACGGCCACGAGCCAGCATCGGGCATCGGCGACGCCAAGGTCGTGGAATACGTCCCGGGCCAGGCGCGCCACTCGATCAGCGTGTCGAAGATGGTCCTGCTGCGCGATCAGATGCGCACCGCCGGCATCTACGCCGAGAACTCGGACGACGTGCTCAAGGGCCGCGTGTTCGATTTCACGCAGTACGGCAAGGATGAAAACGACATCCTGCGCAAGTACAGCGGCTGCACGTATGTCTCGGGCAGCACCGAGGTGAACGCCCACCGCATCGTCACTTCCAGCGCGCAGTTCTCGGCCCTGGACGTGTCCGGCACCGGCCTGTAATCCACCCGCCGCCGTGGCATCTGTCGCGGCGGCATCTACGGAGAATCAATGGAACTGATCACCATTCTGTCAGCGCTCGGTGGCGGCCTCATGCGCATCGTTCCCGAGGCGCTGAACTTCCTGAACAAGCGCACCGACAACAGCCACGAGCTGGCCATGATGGACAAGCAGGTCGCGCTCGAACAGCAGCGCGGCAAGAGCCGCACCGACGAGCTGGCGGCCGTGCACCTGGCCACCATGAGCGAAACCGAGCTCAAGGGCTCGATCGACCAGACCCTGGGCATCCTGAGCCTGCAAGGCGAGGCGCTGCGCGGCCAAATGCAGATGACTGGCAACCGCATCGTGGATGGCCTCAACTTCCTCGTGCGGCCCTTGACCACCTATTATTTCCTGGGCTGCTACGGCATGTACAAGTCGGCCATGCTGTACGCCGCCTTCCAGCAAGCCGATATGTGGGCGGCCATCCTGCAAAGCTACGACGGCGACGATCGCGCGATCCTGTCGGCCATCCTGGGCTTCTGGTTCGTCGGCCGCTCGATCGAAAAGCGCGTATGAACACCGACGAGGCGTTCGAGCTGCTGGTCACCGTGGTGATGGGCTTCGAGGGCTGTCACCTGCGCGCCTACCCTGACCCGGCCTCGCCGCTGTCGAAGGCGCTGGCCAAGGCCGGCCTGCTGCGCCTGTACATGGCCGGCAAGGCCGCGATCCCGGCCGACCTGCGCGCGCTCTCTGGCGCGCCCTGGACGATCGGCTACGGCGAAACCCTGGGCATCACCGAGGGCATGGTCTGGACCCAGCAATACGCCGAGCTGCGCCTGCGCGCCCGCCTGGCGCAATTCATGGTCAAGGTCTACCAGAAGTGCCCGATCCTGCACCTGCTGGAGCCCGAGCGCACCACCGCGTGCACGAGCCTGGCCTACAACATCGGGATCGGCGCGTTCGGCGCATCCTCGGTGGCGCGCCACACCATGCGCGAGGAGTTCGCCAAGGCGGCCGCATCGTTCCTGCTGTGGAACAAGGCCGGCGGCGCCGTCATGCCCGGGCTGGTCGCCCGCCGCAAGCTGGAAAGCCTCATTTACCAGCTTCTCTACGGCAAGTCGTGACTGCATGCTGGAGCCTCACCCTACGAGGCTCCAGCATGGACGTTACCGATATTGCAACCAACTACGAAACCACGATCCGCGAGGCGCAAGTCGCCAACGCGCGTCATCCCGTTGAATCGCTGATCGCCCGCCGGCGCCGGCTGCTGGCCGAGGCGCGCGAGATCGCCGCCCAGCGCGGCACCGACGATCCGGAAGTGCAGGCCCTCGAACTGGAATGCGCCAACAACTGCGGCACGCCTCTCACCGTCGAGGACGAGGATGCGTTCTGCTGCCCCGAATGCCTTGCCGACTGGCAAAAGCGCGATCAATTCCGCCAGCGTACCAACGCGGCATAACCCACCACACCCGAGATCCACACCATGATGAACACCGCCCGCAAAACCGATTTTTCCATTCTGCTCGATGGCATCGGCACCTTCACGTTCAACCGCAAGAGCTACGGCGCGCAGATCAAGATCGATGCCGTGCGCGCCCGCATCCTGGGCGCCAACTACGACATCGAGAAGGTCGACGCCACCCTGAACATGCACGCCTCGCTGGTGGGCCTGTACAGCGCCCTTGTGGTGTCCTGCCCGCCGGGCTGGGAGAACATCGAGCAGGTCGATATGACCGAGGAACCGGATCTGGACAACAAGATCCTGGAGCTCTACATGGAGCTGCGCGCGCGGCTGGACTCTTTTCGAGTCAAAAAAGGCCCTGGCAGCGGCAACTCGGCTGGCCAAGCAGGAAGCCCGGCAGATGCAGGGCACGATGGAATTCTGGATCCGGCGCAAGTACAACCTGCTGCCTAACGATCCACGTTTCCTGGCGCTCACGCCGGCCGAGATCGAGGCCGAATATTGGGCGCACCAGTATGCCGAGAAGGGCGTGCCCGATGAGATCGTGGACGAAAACTTCGACGATAACGTGGAAAACATGGATGCGCTGTTCGGCACCGAGCCGGACGAGCCGTCCACTACCGAGCCACCAGTCGAGCTGGTGGTAGAAAATGAATTTGAGGACGTGATCAATGACCAACGGCATTAGGATCCCGGTCGGGGCCGATCTTTCGACCCTGAATCAGGATCTCAACAAGTTCGGCCAGGATGCCAAGCGAGTACTGAACAGCCTGGGCGGCTCGGCCACCATTGACACGACCGCCGCCACGAAAAGCCTGGAAGATCTCGAAAAGACGATCGAGCAGGTCAACAAGGCGCTCGCGGGCACCAGCTCGAACGAGGTAGGCAGCAAGACACTGGACAGCCTGTCCGATGGCCTGGAAGAAGCGGTCAAGAACGCCAACGCCCTGTCCAACGCGATGGGTGGCGCCGGCAGCAAAACCGCCTCGGGCATGGCCAAGACCGTGGCCGAGACGCGCAAACTGCTGGCCGATCTGGAGAAGGCCAAGAAGCTGCAGGCCACCTTGGCCAAGCAGGGTCATACCCTGTCCACCTGGCAGGCTGGCGAGCTCGAAAAAGACTTCGCGTACATGCGCGACAACGCCACCGGCGCGGCCAAAAAGCGCCTGGGCCAGTTCGGCAGTCTTAACTCGCTGTCATCGAACTGGCGCAGCCTGGCCAGCAACGAAATGGCCGCGCGCCGGCACTACAACGACGTGCTTCGCCAACTCGGCCTGAGCGCACCTGGCGGGGCCCCGACGCCGGCATCGGAGCAGGGCGGTTTTGCCAAGTTCATGATGCAATCCATGCGCCGCGCCGGCGCCGGGATCTTCCACGCGGCCACCCCGGGCGGCGGCGTCGGCGCGGCGATCGCGCAGGGCGCCGTGGCCGACGCGGCTGCGGGCCCCGGGATTATGTCCATGGGCGGCGGCGGCCGCCTGCTCGCCGGCGGCGCGCTGGCGCTGGGCGCCTATGGCGCCATCAAGGGTGTCTCGGCGATCGCCGGCAAGGTCAGCAGCTCCGAGGAGGAGCAAACCGCGTATTCGGACCTGCTGCGCCAGATGGGCGCCACCACCAGCACGTTCGAGGATCTGCGCAGCTCGGTGCGCTCGGCCGCGCAGGGCCTGGACCTGTCCTACGCCGATGGCGCCAAGCTGGCGCAGGCCTACGTGCGCGGCGCCGGCATCGATGGCCTGAGTGGCCAGCAGCTCACTGGCGAAATGCGCACGGCCGGCGGCTTCGGCCGTGTGCTGGGCCTGGATCCGGATGCCGGCATGGGCATCATGGGCACGCTGCGCCACAACAAGGTGTCGAAGGACAACGCCGATAATCGCCGCTTCGCCATGATGATCGGCGAGGGCATCGCCAAGGCTGGCGTGTTCAGCAAGGCCGACGACGTGCTCTCGGCCGTGGCCAGCTACACCCAAGTGGCCACCCGCGCCTCGCTGAACCCGGCCAACACCGAGGGATACTTTGGCGCGATGTCAAACCTCATGGGCATGCGCCAGGCGGGCCTGGATCCGGCCGGCGTCGGCCAGATGCTGGGCACGGTCGACCAGTCGTTCCGCAACCCGCACGGCGAGGCGCAGCGCAATTTCCTGCTGGGCGCCCTACAGAACTCGATGCCCGGGATGAATGCGGTGGACATGGGCTTCATGCAGGATGCCGGCATGTTCGCCACCGCCGGCAAGGTGTTCGGCAAGGGCAGCGCCGCCTATGGCGCCGCCGATGAGGCCACGCGCCGGCGCTACGACGGCTACGCCTCGCAGGGCAACAACAAGACGTTCTACGATATGGCCATGGGCAACATGGCCGGCATGGGTGGCGACGATCAGCGCAAGAACATGATGGGCCTGTTCGGCCTGAACGATTCGCAGGCGGCCGCCTTGCAGAAGGCCACCAAGGCCAACGGCGGCAACCTGTCGCAGACGGTCAGCCGCCTGGGCGCCATGTATGGCGTCGATCCCACCAAGCTGGGCGATACGTCCCTGCGCCACATGCTGGAGGTGGAATACGGCGATCCGTCGAAGCTGCAACAAAAGGCCAAGTGGATGGCATCGCAGGAGCTCTCGGCCACCGAGCGCACCCAACTGGAAGGCGCGATGAAAAACCCGGGCGAGGGCAACAGCAATCTCAAGAGCGTGCTGGTCCAGCTCGGCGCCACGCGCAACATGGAGCAGAACGAGGGCGACGATTCCCGCCGTAACACCGCCAACCTGTCGAACATGGCCAGCGATATGGCCACCAAGCTGATCCCGATAACCAACGCGATCCGCGAGGCCGTCATGGCGATCGCCAACAAGATGACCGGCGGCGCCTTCAAGGACAAGTGGGGCAATTCTGACAAGCTCAACAGCGAGCTGCAGGGCCAGATGGAAGGGCGCACGGATCCGACGAGCCGCCGGCGCACGATCGCCCACTTCTTGCAGCGCGTGAACGAGAACGAGGGCGACTACACCCCCGAGCTGCGCACCAAGCTGCAAGCCATGTACGACGAAGCGGCAGAGGCGGCGCCGATCGACGGCAATGGCGGCAACATGCCCAGCAGCCGCGCCTCGATCAAGGACAAGGATCTGCAGGCCATGGCCAAGCAGATCGCCGAGCCCAGCAAGTACGACTCGATCTTCAAGGCCTCGGCCGCGAAATACGGGGTGGACTGGCGCGACGTCAAGCAGCTCGGGGTGCAGGAGTCGCGGCTACAGAAATTTGCCGTCAACACCAACGAGAACGGCACCAAAGATATCGGCATCATGCAGCACAACAGCCGGTATGCCGGCGAGCGTGGCCTGACCGATGCCAATATGTTCGATCCCGAGGCGAACATCGATGCCGGCGCCAAGCTGTGGGCAGGCCTGCTCAAGGCGAACAAGGGCAACGTGGCCAGCGCGTTCAAACAGTACAACGGCAGCGGCCCGAGGGCCGAGCAATACGCCGCCAACGCCATGAAGCTGCGCGAGGCGGCGCGCGCCGCCGAGGCCGCCCCCGGGGCGTTCAGGGCCGCGCCGGCCAACCCCAAGTATGACCCGAGCAAGCCCTACGGCGTCGGCGATGCCTGGGACGAGATCTCGAACAAGGTGATGGGCACCAAGCTCCCGGCCGGCGCGCCCACCAGCCAGAAACCGGACCAGGCGTCATTGCGCCTGCAGGGCGATTTCCGCCTGTTCGATCAACAAGGGCAGCGCGAGCTTGCGTCGCCGATCGAGGTGGCCGGCATCACCGCGCCACGTGCTGCGGGGATGCGCGCATGAAGACATTCAGCCCACGCGCCGAGGTGCGCCTGCTCAAGACTGCCCGCCGCAGCGAGCTGGGCGCCGGCCTGCAAGCGGCCGCGCGCTACCAGCAGCTCGAATCGATCGACCTTACCCCGTACCTCATGGAGCAGACGCCGATCGACGTGGTCCAGTACATCGGCGGCGGCGCCGGCACCTGGAGCATGACGCTCGCCGATCGAATGATGCCCGAGTACAAGGAAACGCTGTACGCCCTGATCGAGCCCATGGATATGATCGAGATCCGGATGGCGCGATCGCCGCACGAGTATCAGGGCAAGTCCGGCGCCAACAGCTACAAGCTGCCGGTGACCATGCGCGGCTTCGTCAGCAACATCGAGCGCCACCGTTCGATGAGCGGCGGCGCGCCGGTGCGCCGCATTCAGGTGTCCGGCCACGACTTCGGCAAGATCCTCGATATCCTGCGCATCTACTACCTGAACAACTCGGCCATTGGCGACAACATCCTGGGCGAGCTCAAGTTCTTCCACAAGTATGCCGGCCTGGATCAGGCCAAGATCATGGGCGCAGACGAGTTCGTGCGCTTGGTGCTCGACAAGCTGATCAACCCGTTCATCGATCGCCTCACGGTCAACGCCAGCGGCGACAAGGTGGGCGCGGCCGTCGTGCGCAAGCTGGCCGCCGAGGTCAGCATCGAAGGCACGGTGTCGCCCCTGGGCGTGTCCCTGTTCAGCGATGGCTCGGTGCGCCAGTTCCTCGACCAGTTCCTCGACGTCGGCGCCTTCAACGAGCTGTTCGTGGATGACCGCGAGGATGCGTCGGTGCTGGTGGTGCGCCCCAACAAGTTCCTCAACCTGAGCAACGAGGCGATCCAAGGCGCGGCCACCCCCGCCCCCACGGCCAGCCCGGGCAAGGACAACCGCGAGGCCGAGCTGGCCGCCGCGAACGAGGAGCTGGCCAAGGCCAAGGCCGAATGGAAGGTACAGGACGATCTCCACTGGAAGCTGCTGGCCGACACGCAGGATCGGATCAGCCGGCGCGATCAAGCGCTGGCCGCCGGCGATCGCGTCGGCTACGAGCAGTACCAGTCCGAAGCGGAAATGATCTACCGGCGCGCGCAAACGGTGGGCGCCGAGGCCAAGGCCCTGTTCGAGAAGGTCAAGGCGGCCGAGGCCAAGGTGGCGGCGCTGCAGCCTGGCGGCACCAGCGCGCCTGCGACGCTGCCTGGCGCGGCCGAGGCGGTCGTGATTCCGGACGTCGAGATCGAGTCGATGGTGGAAGGCCGATCGGATGGCGGCGTGGCCAACTACTTTTGGGTGGCCAACAGCGGCTGGCAGGTGATGGAAGACATCACCGTCAAGCAGCTCGCCGCCGCCGGCAACGCCAAGGATTACGCCCTGTTCGATTACATCAACACCAACCCTGCGCGCTACGGTTTCCGCAAGATGGAAGTCACCAGCAGCATGGGGCCGAGCAACCAGTCCTATGGCGAGGCGCTCACGGCTGATCAGTCGGTATCGGAGACGGACAAGCGCATCGCCTGGCTCACCAAGCGCCGCAAGATCCTGGCCGAGCAGAATAAGGATAACGCGGTGCTGGAATTCGGCCACATCGCCGTGCAGGGCAACGAGCGGATCCGCCGGGGCATGTATGTGGCGCTGCAATACGGCGATTATCAGGCGCTCTACTACGTCACCAGCGTGCGCCACCGCTACGTGCCGTTCCAGTCCTTCAAGACCATTCTTTCGTTCGAGCGCGGTACCGGCTTCGTTGTGCGCGCCCAGCGCGCGGCCGGCGCCTACCTGGCCGAACTCAACATGAAAGGCGCTGTATGAACCTGGCCCGAGTCGTAGCGGTCCACCCTGAAAGCCACCGGGTCGACCTGCTGTTTTTGGCCACCAACCAGCGTGTGCCTGGCGTGCGTGTAATGTCCGGCGCCGCCAGTTCTTCCAGCGGCATGTTCGGCCTGGCCACGCCCACCTCGCAGAAGGCGGCCGACCCCTACGACGATCCCACCAAGGGCGACCGGGTGCTGATCGCGTGCGTGGGCTACTTCGATGGCCAGCCGGTGGTGCATGGCTTCATCTTCCCCGAGGTGTCCGAGATCCTGTTCGCGGATCCCGATCGCGTCATGCACCGCACGCCCTCGGACTTCTATCACACCGTCGACGGCGCCGGCAACGCCGAATGGTTCCACCCCTCGGGCGCCTACGTGCGCATCGCCACGGACCCGGCGCACGAGGACTTGCGTGGCAAGGATTACAACGGCAAGTTCAACCCGAAGCGCAACGCCGGCAACAAGGTGCACATTCACATCGAGCAGGCTGGCGGCACCGCCTCGGTGAACATCGCGCCGGACGGCGCCATCGTCATCAAGAGCGCCGCCACGCTGCTGGCCGAGGTGGCCGATACCGTCACCGTCAAGGCCGGCGGCGCGACCACGGTCGAGGCCCCGAGCGTGCTGATCGATTCGCCCGAAACGCACATCACTGGCACGCTGCTGGTCGACGGCGCCGTTACAATCAAGGCCGGCATGACGTCCACCGGCGACGTGGTGGCCGATGGCATTTCGCTCACAAAACACCCGCATGGCGGCGTGAAAGCAGGCCCTGATACCTCGGGCAAGCCGCAGTAAAAAAGGGGTAGCCGGCGCGCAGTCGTGACTGCACGCTGGAAACATGCCCCGTTCTCAATCCGCCGCCGACCGGCCTATCGCGTTCGCCCTGCACGACACGGCGCGCAACAAGCCGCACGAGATCTTCCAGATGAATATTCGTCCGGAGGATCTCACGCGCAACGAACCTTCGCGCATGAGCGTGAACCAGACCTTTGGCGGCGCCTGGGTCGATAGCTGGGGCCCGGGCGTGCCCACCGTGAACCTGGCCGGCACCACCGGCTGGGGCGCTGGCGGCCTGCCTGACGGCTTCGAGCAGTTCCAGAAGCTGCACGCCACCGTATTCCAGAAATGGCACGCCCTGCGCGCCGAGGTGGCCGCCGAGGGCAAGGATCCCAACGGCATCAAGCTGATCTTCTCCGATGGCCTGGACGACTTCGTGTGGGACGTGGCGCCCATGAATTTCACCCTGCGCCGCAACAAGAGCCGCCCGCTGCTGTCGCAGTACCAGATCGCCCTCACCAAGCTGAACGACGGCGTGTGGGAAAAGCCGGTCAAGCCGATCGCCGCCGGCGCGGCCGCGCTGGCTGGCCTGTCCTCGATCGACGGCGCGATCGCCAAGATCAACGATTTCGCCGGCAAGCTCAAGGGCACGGTTGCCGGCGTGCTGGGGCCGATCAAGGCCGGCGTCGAGGGGCTGGTCAAGCTCACCACCGGCGCGCTGCAGGACGTGCGCAAGCTGGTGGCCGCCGGCACGAATCTGGTGCGCAGCACCCTGGCGCCAGTGCTGGAGATCGCGCAGGGCCTCACCAAGGCGGCCTCGAACGTGATGAAGATCGTGGCCGATATCAAGAGTATCCCCATGCAGATCAAGAACGAGTTCATGAAAGTGGGCTCGGCCTTCAACAACGCCTATTGCCTGCTGCGCAACGCATTCAAGCTGCAAGGCTACCTGCCGCAGTATGCCGGCCTGTATGGCTCCTCGAACTGCGCCTCGACGGTCGTGGGCATGGTGTCGCCTTACGTGAACCAGAACGTGTTCCCTTCGCTATTCCCGGCCACATCGGCCCCGGTGTCGGTCAGCGCCTCGGCCGAGAAGGCGATCGGCGCCGTGGCCAACCTGGACCCGCTCAAGCCGCCACCGCTGGCCGAGCTGGGCGGGCAGCTCAACACCATCAATACCGGCGTCACGCTCACCCCGGGCGCGGCCGACAAGGCGATCGCCTCGGCCAAGGCCACCCTGGCCAGCAACACCGGATCCTCGAAAGGCGTCAGTGGATATCTTTGAACGCGAAGCGCCCAACGTCCGGCTGGCCGAAACCAGGCGTGGCGACACGCTGCGCCGCATCGCGCTGCGCGAGCTGGGCACGGCCGAGCAATGGATCGAGCTGGCGCTGGTCAACGCCCTGCGCCCGCCCTACATCGTGGACGAGGAGCTCGATCGGGCCGATGGCGTGCTCGTCGCCGGCGACGCCATCAAGATCCCGGCGGCCAGCTCCTCGGTGTCGGCCGATGCGAATCCGGACGAAGTGTTCGGCCGCGACGTGCTGCTGCTGCGCGGCCAGCTCCAGATCGATGCCGGCGACCTGGCGGTGCACGGCGGCCTGGATAACTTCCTGCAGGCGCTGCGCAACCGCCTCACGGTCAAGAAGCGCGAGCTGGGCTACCACCCGACCTACGGCAACTTCGCTGACTGGCTGCGCGGGCGCGGCAACGGCCCCGCCATCACCAACCTTGCCGCTTTCTACATGAAGTCGGCCTTGCTCGAAGAACCCCGCGTGGCCGAGGTATCGCGCTGCATCGTCACGGTCGACGGTGACGTGCTGCGGATCGATGCCGACGTGGTTCCCGTCGCAGGCCGCGTGATCAACTTTACAACGGGGCTCTAATGTCCGATTTCCAGCTACGCAATTTCGCCTCGATCGCTGCGGCGATGATGAACCACGCCAAGGCCACGCAGGACAAGGTAACCGATTTCGAGATCGGTTCCGTCGCCCGCACCCTGATCGAGGCGCCCGCCATCGAGGTGGAGGAGCTCTACCAGAAAGTGTTCGCCGGCATTCTGGACGCCATCCCGACGAGCATCTACAAAGCCTTCGATTTCGAGCTGGTGGGCAAGGCGGCCGCGCGCGGCACCGTGCAGGTGCAGTTCGCCGGCCCGATCGCCGAGCCGTTCATCATCCCGGCCGGCACCGTGTTCATCACCACCGCTGGCGCCCTCAAGTACACCTCGGCGCAGGCCGTTGGCGTGGCGCTGGGCGCCACCAGCGTGGGCGTGATCGTGTCGTGCACGGTCGAGGGGAAGGCCGGCAACATCGGCGCCAACGCGATCGTGGCCACCGAGGGCTACACGCTGCCGATCGGCGCCACCCTGGCCAACCTGCCATTCACCAGCGGCACCGATGGCCAGACCGAAGCCGAGCGCAAGGCGCGCTTCGCCGAGTTCATCGTGTCGCTCTCGCGCGGTACGGACAGCGCCGTGCGCTACGCCGTGCGCCAGGCGCGCATCACCAGCGAAAGCGGCGTCCTGATCGAGTACGTCACCCGCATCGGCATCGTGGAAGTGCCCGGCCTGGCCACGGTCTATGTCTATGGCTCGTCGGGCGCGCCATCGGCCGAGCTGCTGGCCACCGCGCAGCGCATCGTGGACGGCTATGTCGATCCCATCACCGGCGCCACCACGCCCGGCTATGTGGCGCTGGGCGTCGAGGTGCGCGTCGAGCGCATGGTCGAGCGGGTCATCCCGGTGGGCCTGCAGGTCGAGCTGCTGCCCGGGTTCGCCGGCAGCACCAGCACCCGCAACGCGATCACCGAGCTGCTCGATAGCCTGTTCGAGTCGATCGAATCGGGCTCGATCCTGTACGTCGACCAGATCGTGAACGCCGCCCTGACCGTCACCGGCGTGCGCAGGGCCGCCGCCAGCAACAACACGAATATCCAGTGCGGCCCGAACGAGGTGCTGGTGCTGGGCGCCCTGACCGTGAAATTCGAGGGCGAAGACGATGATGCGTGAGCGCCTGCTGTCATCGATCTATAGCGCCTTCGACAAGGATCCGCACGGCCAGACGGCATTCCGCCTGCGCCACCCCGATGGCGTGGCCTGGAAGGTGCGTGATCGCGTCCTGACGGCATCGACCGAGGCCGGGGCGCCGTTGGCCGTGGTCGGCCTGCGCGATCGCACCATGGGCCAGGTGATGGCCGAGCTGCAGGCGGCCGGCTGCACGATCGCCTACAGCAATCCGGATCTGGTCGACCGCGCCGCCGATATGCTGCTGACCGGCGCCGGGCGCCAGTCGCAATCGAACGGCGATGCCTTGCAGGCCTACGATTCCCTGCTGTGGTCCATGCTCGATGCCTATGCCGTCGCCCTGGAAGACGCCGACGCCGATATCGTCGCGGCGATCCGCCAGCTCTACCTCGGGGAAGCCGGTGGCGAATGGCTGGAAGTGTGGGGCGAGTACTTCGGCCTGCCGCGCAACGATGACGAGCTGGACGAAGCCTACCGCGTCCGGATCGTCGTGGAAACGCTGCGCCCGCGCGTGAACCGCCTGGCGATCGAGGATGCGATCAAGAGCACCACCGGCAACAGCGTGGCCCTGTACGAGCCCTGGCGCGACCTGTTCATCCTGGGCGGCTCCGCGCTCGATGGCGCGCACCACATGCCCGATGGCCAGTTCTGGACCCACAACGTGGCGCAGCCTACCTCGGAAAAGCCGATCGACTGGACGCCGGTGCTGGCGCTGATCAACCGCAGCCGCCCGGTGGGCACCATCATCGCGCCGCCGCGGTTCAATGCGCATCTGTCGGCCGAGCTCGAACTGGATCCGCTGCAGGCGGTCAAGGTCGGCGTCGAGCACGTGCACGGCGGTACCGCCGTGGCCAAGCGCGGCAACCGGCTCGATGCCTTCGCCCTGGGCGACGCAGAGCCCGATATCGTCAACTACAAGGCCGCGATCTCGCAGCTCATCACCGGCAGCAACAGCGAACCGCTGGCCAACTCGGCGCCGATCGACGCCGGCCGCCGCAATATCCGCCGCGCCAACATTGTGCTGTCTGACAGCGATCCGGTCGGCGCCATCAACGCGGTGCTGCCGCGCTCCTACTGGATCCAGCCCGAGGACGATATGCGCCTGTCGGGCACCTCGGCGCTGTCGCACTACGACGGCCGGATCCGCCTGGGCATGGTCAACGAGATCCGCACCCTGTTCGCCCTGTCGCTGGCCTTCTCGGACTTCGGCGGCGCCGTGGTGACGATGGGCATCACCGAGACGCGCGTCATCGGCCCGGTCGAATGCCCGCTGCCGGTCGAGCAGCTCGAAGTGGGTATCGAATTCGTCAACGCCGAGATCTGGCCGGTGTCGGAATACCTCAATCCAACGGCCGCCATGTGGGGATTCAGCGGCGCCGGCGCATGGGCGCAAGACAGCGAAACGGGCTGGGAAGAAAACGTTATTTGGGGCAATGGTTTGCCGCAGTCGTGACGACATACTCAACAATAAAGGAGCTTTTCAACAATGGCGATTCTCGTAAATGTGGGCCGTGCTGCGGTAGCAGCGGCCATCAAGGCAATGCCTCTGCACCTCGGCTGGGGAACCGGCCGGGCTGCATGGGACAACACCCCCGAACCCGAACCTGTGCTGGCCACCGAGCTGGTCAGCGAGATCGGCCGGCGTGAACTCACGCAATCGCTGTACGTGGTCCCGGATCCGAACGGCGAGATCATCGTGCCGAACGGCCGTTTCTCGGTCAGCGAGAAGCCCACGAACAACCTGTACGTGCGCTTCAACTTCGACTTCAACGACGCGGCCGCATCCGATATCCGCGAAGTGGGCGTGTTTGTCGGCACCAAGGTCGAGGCAGGCCTGCCGGCCGGCCAAAAGTATTTCACGCTGGCGCAACTGCAATCGCCTGGCCAACTGCTGGCCCTGGAGCGCCTTCCAAAATTCACCCGTAACGCGGCCGTGCGCCAGACGTTCGAGTTCGTCATCATTTTCTAAGGGTCGCCATGGCTGATCAGCTCTTGCACTACAACAACCGCTTCGATCCGTCGAAGGACTACGACCAGCATATGTTCCGCTCGGGCTACGTCCTGCAGGCGGCCGAGCTTAACGAGATCCAGTCGAATGTCGCCAACCGCGTCAAGGGCATCGCCGATGCGCTGTTCAAGGATGGCGATCTGATCCGCGACGCGGGCATCAACATCAATGCCAACACCGGCCTGGCCAAGTGCGCCGCCGGCGCGCTGTACCTGCGCGGCGCCGTGCGCGGGGTCAATGCCCGCGATATCACCATCCCGCTGACGGCCGTCGTGTCGATCGGCGTGTACCTTGTCGAAAAAGTCATCACCGAAGTGGACGATCCCGCGCTGCGCGACCCCGCCTCGGAAGTGCGCAACTACCAGGAACCGGGCGCCGGCCGCATGCAAGTCAGCGCCGTGTGGGGCTGGCAGGCGCCGGGCAACTCGGACGGCCAGGCCGGCGAGTTCTACCCGGTCTACACCGCCGATTTCGGCGTGCTGCGCGTGAAAGCCGTGCCGCCGCAGCTCGACTCGGTGTCGCAGGCGGTTGCCCGCTATGACCGCGATTCCACCGGCGGCAGCTACGTGGTGTCCGGCCTGAAAGTCACCAAGCTGCCCGACGTCGCTGGCCAGCAGCAGTACAGCGTGGCCGCCGGCGGCGCGCGCGTGAACGGCTACGCCGTCGACCTGCCGGCATCGCGCCGCATCGGCTACCCGGCCGCCGCCGAGATCAAGCTGATCGACGCCGAGCCGTTCCTGTCGGCCACCAATGGCGCGCAGCGCGTCACGTTCGATCGCACGCCGGTGCAGAACATCACGCAGGTGCGCATCACCAAGCAAACGACGTCCGAGATCGTGCACGGCGCATTCAACGGCGCGCAGGATCCGCTGCCCGAGTCCTCGATTGTCGAGATCGTGTCGATCACCCAAGGCGGCACCGTGTTCGTGCAGGGCACCGACTTCAAGCTCACCGGCCAGCGCGTGGACTGGTCGCTGCCGGGCGTCGAGCCAGGCATCGGCACCACGTATTCGGTCGTGTACCGCCACATCGCCACCGTGCAGCCTACTGCCGTCGACGCCACCGGCTTCACCGTCACCGGCGCCGTGGTGGGCACCCTGATCCTGACCTCGTACAACGTCAAGCTGCCGCGCTTCGATCGCCTGTGCCTCACGCAAGACGGCACCTTCCAGTGGATTCAGGGCACCTCGACGGACTTCAACCCGGTCCCGCCGCAAGTGCCGCCGCTGCTGCTGCCGCTGGCGCAGGTGCGCCAGTCCTGGGATGGCGCCGAATCGCTGGTCAATGATGGCCTGCGCGTGATCCCGATGAAGGATCTGGAGCAGCTCAACACGAACATGCAAACGCTGTTCGATCTGGTGGCGCAGCAAAACCTCAAGTCGGATCTGAACGCACGCAGCTCGGCCGCCAAGAAGGGCGTGTTTGTCGACCCGTTCCTGAACGATGGCCAGCGCGATGCCGGCATTGCGCAGACCGCTGCGATCGTCAACGGCGAGCTGATGCTGCCGATCTCCTGCGAGTACATGCAGCCAAACGCCGACGTGAAAGTGCCAGTGTCGCTGGCGGCAACGTTGTCTGTCGTGTTCGAGCAGCGCGCCATCACCGGCTCGATGAAGATCAACCCGTACATGGGCTTCGCGCCGATCCCGGCGTCGCTGCAGCTCGATCCGCCGGTCGACCGCTTCACTGTCACGAATAACGTGTACACGAGCGATGAAACCAGCGTCATGGTCGACACGCACTGGAGCTACCACGAAAACGGCATCGTCGAGGTAACGGTCACCACCCAAAACCAAACCCGCCTCGCATCGACCACTACGCTGCCATTCCTGCGCGAGATCGATATCGAGTTCCAGATCGACGGCTTCTCGCCGAACGAGGCGCTTTCCGCAATCACTTTCGACGGCATCGGCGTTATCCCGAGCGCTGTCTAACAGGAGTAACAACACATGGTAGCTCTCGCAGCAAACAACCTGGGCCAGCTCAGGGGCAAATTCCGCGTGCCGGCCAACGTGCCGGCCGGGCGCAAGGAAGTCATCGTGTCGGGCTCGCAGGGTAGCCGTGGCGGCGCACTGTTCATCGGCGAGGGCACGATGGAAACCTACGCCCTGAACCGCCTGATCAGCACCCTGATCTACCGCTACGATCCGCTGGCGCAGACGTTCACAATGAGCGCGGCCGAGCAGGTCAAGGCCATCGACCTGTACGTGCTCACCAAGGGCGCCAAGCCGATCCGCGTGCAGATCCGTGAAACCGGCTTCGGCGTGCCGTCGCAGGTCGTGCTGTGCGAATGCGTGCTGCCGGCGGCGCAGATCACCGCCGGCACGTGGAACCGCTTCGCGTTTCCGGCGCCTGTCAGCCTGTCGCCGAACGTCGAATATGCGATCGTCATCCTGTCGGACGAAGCCGAGCCGGCTGTCGGCATCGCCGAGCTGGGCAAGTACGATTCCGCCTCGGCCTCGTGGGTCACGAGCCAACCCTACCAGGTGGGCGTGCTGCTGTCGTCGTCCAACGCCTCGACTTGGACGCCAAAGCAGGATGGCGACCTGGCGTTCCGCATCATCGGCAACAACTACACCGAGGCCAGCAAGTCGGTGGCCCTGGGCACCATCCCTGTCACCAACGCCACCGATATTCGCCTGCAGGGCCTGATCGAGTCGCCTGCCGTGGGCGCCTCGGGCCGCTACGAGCTCACGCTGCCGGATGGCCGCGTGTTCCAAGTGGCCAATGGCCAGGTGCTCAAGCTGTCGGCGCCGATCAGCGGCAACATCAACGTGCGCGCGATCCTCACCGGCACGGCCAAGCAGTCGGCCATCCTGCACCCGGGCACCTTCATCGCTGCCGGCAAGATCGCCAGCACGGCCGACTACATCACGGCCGCGATCGAAGCCGATGCCCTGGGCGCCAATATCCGCGTGGTCTACGACGCCATCGTGCCATCGGGCGCCACCATCCGCGCCTACTACAAGGGCCTCGATGACGGCGACCAGTGGATCGAGCTGGGCAGCGATAAGGCCCCGATCCCGCTGGGCGACGAGCTGTACGAATTCAGCTTCAAGGCCGATGCCGTCAAGGAAGCGCGCGTGCGCATCAAGCTGGTCCTGACCGGCACCGCTGCAGCACGCCCACGCGCCCGCAACCTGCGCGTCACCGTCCTGTAATTTTTTCACCTGACCGCCGCCAATGATCGATCAAAAAAGCCCCAACCAACAATACCCGCTGCCGCACGCGGATAACGCGCTTGCCTTCGATAACCCACGGCTGCGCGCGACGATCATCCAGATCGACGGCGAGATCTTCAACCTCACCAGCATCGCCACGGCCGCCAAGGCCGTGACCGATACGGTGGCGGCGGTCGCCGGCGCCAACAAGCTGCTGCGCCTCGATGGCGATGGCCTGCTGCCGACTGGCGTCACCGGCAACGCGGCCACGGCCACTAAGCTGGCCACCGCACGCACCATTTCCCTGACCGGCGGCGCCACCGGCTCGGTATCGTTCGATGGCTCGGCAAACGCCGCCATCGCCGTCACCGTGCCGTTCGCCAACCTGTCGAACAAGCCGACCACCCTGGCCGGCTACGGCATCACCGACGCCGCCACGGCTGCGCACTCGCACACCCTCAAAGTGGGCGATGGCACCGTGCAGAAGGTCGACTACACCATCGCCGAAACGTTCCACATCGTCGCCGGCGCGAACGTGTCCCTGGCCTGGGACAACACCAACAACAAGGTGACGATCTCCACCAGTGGCCAGCTCTCGGGTAACGTCGACACGGCCTCGAAGCTGCAAAACTCGCGCACGATCTCGGTGTCGGGCGACGCCACCGGGCAGGGCGATTTCGATGGCTCGGCCAATGTCGATATCGCCATCACGGTGCTCGATGACAGCCATGCGCACACCTTCGCCAACCTGTTGGCCAGGCCCACCACGCTGGCCGGCTACGGCATCACCGACGCGCAGGCGGCCATCGCCGGCGCTGCCAGCACCATCACCGCCAGCAACCTCACGGCCAGCATGGCGCTGATCTCTACGGCCTCGGGTAAAGTCGGGGCCAGCGTCACCAGCGCCGCAGAGCTGGGCTACGTCAAGGGCGTCACCTCGGCCATTCAGACCCAACTGAACGCCAAGCAGGCCTCGCTCGGCTTCACGGCCGTGCAGCAGGGTACCGGCACCGGCCAAAGCGGCAACGCGGTCAAGATCGGCTGGACACCAGACGCCACCGGCCTCAAGGCCACGGTCGATTCCACCGATCTCGGTTACATCTACACCTCGGCCTCGGGCAAGCGCGTGCCGTTCGCCGATCTCACCGGCAAGCCCACCACGATCGCCGGCTACGGCATCACCGACGCGCCCCTGAAAAATGGCACCGGCGCCACCGGCACCTGGCCGATCGCCATCACCGGCAAGGCCGCCACGTCCGACGACGCGGCCGCCCTGGGCGGCTACAACTCGGCCTATGCCATGCTGCAGCGTCGCACGCGGATCCACGCCACGGACGGCACCTCGCTCGATGACAGCGTGCTGGGCCCCGACATGGGCTTCTCGTTCGGCGGATCCGGCGAGCCGATCGGCCCGTTCCTGTCCTTCGGCGGCCAGGGCAGCAATTTCGCCTATACGGCGCAGCTCGGCACTGACTACCTGAACGGCAAGGTGTTCAAGCTGCGCACCAAGAACGGCGATTCGGGCGCCTGGAACCCATGGCGCACGCTCATCACGGACGAGAACATCGCCGGCTTCGCCACGGCCCGGGATGGCTCGAATGCCACCGGCACCTGGCCGATTGCCATCACCGGCGCGGCGCCATGGGCGCAGGTCAGCGGCAAGCCATCGACCCTGGCCGGCTACGGCATCACCGACGCGCAGCCGGTCGACGCGGAGCTCTCGGCGATCGCCGAGATCGCCGCTACTGGCTTCATCGCGCGCACCGCCGCCGGCGCCGCCGCTGCCCGCACCATCATCAATGGCACCGGCATTGCTGTCGCCAACGGCAACGGCATTTCCGGCAACCCCACGATCGGGCTGGCCAACACCGCCGTGGTCGCCGATTCGTATGGCTCGGCTACCGCTGTCGCCGCCTTCACGGTCGACGCGCAAGGTCGCATCACGGCCGCCACCTCGATCAACGTCACGCCGCCATGGTCGGCCATCACCGGCAAGCCCATCACGATCGCCGGCTACGGCATTACGGATGCCTACACCAAGTCGCAGGTCGACGCGGCGATCGTCGCGGCCACGCCAGCATGGTCGAGCCTGGGCGGCAAGCCCACCACCGTGGCTGGTTTCGGCATCACCGATGCCTACACCAAGGGCGAGATCGACAACATCATCGCCGGCCTGGACGTCAAGCCATCCGTGCGCGTGGCCACGACCACCAACATCACCCTCTCTGGCACGCAAACGATCGACGGCGTGGCGCTGGCTGCGGGCAACCGCGTGCTGGTCAAGGATCAGGCCACCGCTTCGCAGAACGGCATCTATGTCGTGGCCGCTGGCGCCTGGGCGCGATCGCTCGATGCCGATTCCAGCACGGAAGTGACCCCGGGCTGCTATATGTGGGTCGAGCAGGGCGCTACCAATGGCGATAGCGGCTGGGTTCTGACCACCGATGGCACGATCGTGTTGGGCACCACCGCGCTCTCGTTCGCGCAGTTCAACGGCCTGGGCCAAGTCACGGCCGGCACCGGCCTGGCCAAGAATGGCCAGACGATCGGCCTGACCAACACCGGCGTGGTGGCTGGCAGCTACGGCGGCACCAGCGCCATGCCCTACTTCACAGTCGACGCGCAAGGCCGCATCACGAGCGCTGGCACTACCACGATCCGTCCGCTGTGGGCCAACATCGACAACAGGCCCACCACGTTCGCCGGCTATGGCTTCACGGACTTCGCACGTCGAGACATCGCGTCCAACACGGAAGATCTGAACTGGCTGCACACGCCGGGCATGTATCGCCTGAACGCCGGTCACGGCGGTATGCCGCCTGGCAATGGCTTCGGCCAATTGCTCGTAGTGCAGGGCGGTGGCGATACTTTCGCCCAAATGTATTTCGACTACGCAAACGGCGATATGGCGTGGCGTGCAGGCACTACCAGCCTGTCGATCCTGACCCCATGGACGCGAGCCATCAACACCGGCAACGTCAATGCCTGGGTGCTGGGCGCCGGCGGCTACGCCCCGGGCATCAAGGCCGGCGACACCAACCACATTGGCGGCGCCACCTGGGCCGGCTATACGTGGACCGGCAGCCAGCAGTACGTCACCAACTATGGCGACGTCTACTCGGGCAACGTCGCTATGGACCGCCACCAGTTCCACGCCAACGATGGCGGCCCGACTGGCTGCTCGTTCCATCGTGCGTGGAATGGCGGCGGCTATGCCGTCAACTTTGCGCTCGACAAGGACAACATCCTCAAGATCGGCGGCTGGTCGGCCGCGCCTGACCTGTTCTGGTTCGATATGTCCGGCAACTTTACCGCCAAGGGCAACGTCGCCGCCTTCTCGGACGTGCGCCTCAAGCGTGATTGGCTGAATGTCACCAGCAATTTTGTCAAGAAGTGGGCCGGCATCACGCGCGGCTCCTACACCCGTATCGACCTGGCCAAGGGCAACCGCTTCGCCGGCGTGTCGGCGCAGGACGTGCAGGAGATCCTGCCGGAAGTCATCGGCACCGGCGCCCAAGGGATGCTCACCCTGGACAACGCCGCAGCGGCGATCGTCGCCACCGCCGAGCTGGCCACGCTGGCAGTGGAGCAGGGCGAGCAGCTCGAACGGCACGAGTCGAAGTTCGAGATCTTCATGGAACAAATGGCGGCCCTGGCCAAGCGCGTAGAAGCACTGGAGAAAGCATGAAACAGTACCAACTCACCATCCTGGGCACGGCCCTGAATACGGCCGGCGCGATCGCCTCGGCGCAGTTCTCGATCGCGCTGTCGGACAGCGCCCTGGGCTACCTGGCCAACTCGACGCCAAGCCACGCCGCGATCGCGGCGCCAGGCGACGCGGCGCCAGGCGAGATCCGCGCGCTGGTCGAGGCCTCGCGCGAATATGCGCACGCCAAAGCCATGCTCGATATTGGCTACAGCAGCGCCGCCCCGGGGCAGGGTGCGCCGCTGGCCACGGCAGTGGCGCCGGCGCCTGCGCTCACCGATGCCGAGCAGCGCAAGCTGTGGGTCAGCGCGGTGGACGACACGATCGCCGTGATGATGTTCAAGTTCACCAGGTTCCAGATGGGCTACGTGAAGCGCGAGGCGGCGGCGATCGCCTACCGCGATTCGGGCTACACGATCGACCCGACGATCTGGATCACGCGCTTCGCCGATAACAACCGCCTGTCCTATCCGGATGCCTGCGAGCGGATCCTGACGCAGGCCGAGGCCTACCGCGTCGGCCTGGAGCAGCTCGAAGCGTTCCGCATGGACAAGTACCAGATCGAGCGCGCGCCCACGCAAAAGGTGGCGCGCGAGGCGTACAACGCGATCATGGCCAACGCCCAAGCCGTCTACGAGGCCCTGCCATGAGTCTGCCTGGAAGCGGCCGTGTTCAGGCCTCGGACGTGAACGTCGAAATTGGCCGTGCATGGAACGCAGGCTTCAACCTGGGCGATCCGGCCGTGCGCGCGCTGGCCGGGCTCACCGCGCCAAACACGTATATCAGCTTTGCCAACTTGTGGGGCAAGTCCAGCTATACACCCATGAGCGGCGGCAGCGACGGCATCCGCTATCGCAACACGTCGACCACGCTGCAAACCCATACCGGCTACTGCTACCTCAATCTGTCCGGCGGCGTCGGCCCCTTCACCTACCTGTGGGAGTGGGAAGACAACACCGGCCTGCTGGTGCTGTCCGATACCACGCTCAGCCGCTGCATCGTCACCTGGCGCACGCGGCAGGGGGAAATGCAGGCGTACCTGCGCTGCACGATCACCGATAGCACCGGCCGCCAGTACCAGATCCGCTGGATCGAGGTCCAGTTCGCCATTGGCCAACTGTCGTAACCCTTTTTTCAACCACCACGTTAATCATGCCGAACAACAAAAGCATCAAGGTTATCTTCACCCGCCGGACGTTCAATCCGATGTCGCTGCTGATCCGCTGGATGGTCCCGCGCAGCCGCACCACGCTGGCCGGATCCTCGCATTCGATGGTGGTCGACGGAGACACCGGGCACGTGATCGAGGCGCACATGCTCGACGGCGTGCGCCGCGTGCCGATCGCCACCGCCATCAAGGGCGCCAAGGTGGTGCGCATCGCCGTGTACGAGGTCGCAGACGCCAAGGCGGGCCTGGACTGGTGGCGCTCGCAGATCTGCCAGTACAAGCCGAACCTGCCGCGCTGGATGCCTGCCTGGCTGCAGGCGCCGGTGGGCGTGGTGTTGCGCCTGATCCACAACAACTACGATTTCAAGGGCGCCGTAGGCATCGGCATCGCGCCCGATCGCAACTGGCAGGATCCGATCAACTGGAGCTGCTTCGAGGGAACGGCCCGCACTATCAAGGAAGCCGGCAGCGACGTGTTTGCCGAGTCCGGCTACATGACGGAAACCATCCTGCTGGCCGTCAAGCACAGCACCGTGCCCGCCCTGTAAATAGGTCTTGCGTGTAGGAAAATCGTGACGCCATAGTCGGGGCATTCTCCTACAGCAGATTGCCTCGACCATGAACCCGAACGCCAACAACGATATCAGCATCAAATTTGCCCACATGGAAGGCAAGGTGGAGCGCATCGAGGCGATCGTGGAGCGCATCGAAAAGGCGGTCAGCGGCGTCTTGAGCCTGGACCGCACGATCGCCGAGGTGGCACTGCAACAGAAGCACATGGCCGAGAAGCTGGCCGACGTGCGCCAGGACGTTGCCGAGTGCAACGCTACCCACAAGGCCGGCCTGGATCAGGTGGCCGTCAAGCTGGCGCTGGTGTCGGACAAGCACAACGAGCTGGAGAACAAGAGCGCGGGCGCGCTGCGCGTCATGGGCTGGATCTCGGGCATCATCGTGACTGTGATGCTGTCCTGCGGCGCCTGGGTGTTCAACCGGGCCACCGAGAATGCGCGCCTGCTGTCGGTGCAGCAGGTGCAGATCGAGCGCCTGCAAAAGGAAGTGGCCGAGCAGCGGCCGAAATGAAGAAACCCGCCAGATGGCGGGTTTTTCTTAGAAACTCGGGTCGCGGTACTTGTCGCGCACTCCGATTTTCAAGCCCTGGCCGTTCGTCTTGACCCAGCGGCCGGTAGCATCGTTCTTCCTCACCTGCGACCACATGCCGCCTTCCTCGCGGCGGAAGTGCCGTTTGCAGCCGTTCGGGTTCGGCGTGAACTCGTACTCGGCCGAGCCATCCATGCCGCTGCCCTTGACCACCTTGCTGCTGTCGTCCTGCACCGTGACGAAGGTCAGCTTGCCCACCTGGAAGATCTCCACGATCGTGCCGGCGTCGCGGTCGGTCCACGAGAGCAGCGTGGCGCCCATGCCCAGCTCGGGCTCGGGCTGGCCAACCACGCCGCGCGCTTGCAGGTGGTTGATGACACTGGCAGTTTGGGTTCCGAGCTTCATGGCGTTTCCTTTGAATGAGTGGTTTGGATGGATTGGACTATATAACGCAATGCGTTAGCCTGCAAGCGGTATTTTGTCATCCAGAAAATCCTCGCCCATGACGACCCGCAGGATCTCATCGCCGTGCATTGGCCGATCGAACCCGGCGCGGCGCAGCAGCTCGCGGCCCAGCGCATCATGGGCCGCATGGAACTTGGCCAGCTCCTCGGGCGTCATCCAGTCGGTAACCGTGTCGGACGTGGCGCCGAACAGGATGAAACTGCCCTCGACGGCGAGGGCGATGCGCTTGGCCTGGCGCTGGTTCACTGGTGGCCAAAACCGATGACGATGAAAGGGGATTCCTGGCGATTCTCGGGCAGGTTGCCGACGTCGCCGTTCGGGCGCAGCAGCTTGGGCACCGGGAACATGCCGAGATCGTTGAGTTTGTCAGCCATCTGCTCTTGCGTCATGCCGCCGCCGGTTTTCTCGGCGCCGTATGGCGCATAGCCGTCATCGAGCGCGACGAGCGTGTACAGGTCCGGCCCATCGTAGGCATGCGGCTGCGGCACGCGGATCAGCAGCAGCGGCACGTTGAAGTGGCTGGGATTGTGCGGCTGCTGGTTTGTGACGGCGATGCCGGGGATGATGTTTTCAAAGTGCCATTTCATGGGTGGTGCTCCGGTTAGGTAGGATCGAACGGGCGCTGCACGGCATTGCCGCCCGGTGTTTCAGTGACAAGGCGCTGGTCGAAGCCGAACGGCACGCGCGCGCCTTCGGGCAGCACCCACAAGTGATACTGGTTCGCCGAGTCGACCAGACGGCTTTCGGCGGGGAAGATCTCGACGGCCTCGCGCTCGGGGCCGCACAGCTCGTTCTTGATGCGCTGTAGGTCGCGCCAGTCGTGTACGGCCGCTTTGTCGAGGCGCTTGATCGAGAGGTGGTGCATGACGCCGCCATCGGTGGGCAGCTCCCGAATGTTCACCTGATAGCGGGAATTGATGACGATCGTTTCCCGCTCGATGGCGCGGTAGACTTCCAGCACTTCCTCGATCGGCCGGCCGAGGCGCGCGGCCTGATCGGCCACGGCCTTACGGTCGATCGGCGGCAGGGCGCCGCGCTCGAATGGCGTCCACGGCGGCACGGCCACCGGGTTCAGGGCCGCCGCCCAACGAGCAGCGGTGCGGGCTTGGTTCTGTTTCTTGGTGCTCATGGTTATCCGCAGGTTTGAAGGTCGAACGATGGAGCGAGGTTCGCCGGCTCGCAGTAGCTACGCTGGCGGGCATAGCGCAGGTCGACGCGGAACTGGTAAATCTGTCCGGCATGGTCAGTGAAGCTGGTATGCCACAGGAAGCGGTTTGTCTCGCCGCCGGTCACCACCATCCCACGGATCCAGCCGAAGGTGCTGCCGGCCTTCTCCATATGCCAGACCGTGTTCATCAGCACGTAATCGCCGTGGTTCGTTCGGACAAAGGCCTCGCCGATGTTCAGCTCAGGCGGCAGCTTGCCTGCGGCCACGAGAGCCGCGATCTGGACCGCGTTCGTGCTCATGCGGCCACCGCCGCAGCAGCTTGGCCAGGGATCCACGCGGCGCGTTTCCAGCCGCCGCCATACTGATCCGTCATCACGTGCCCGAGCTGGATCACCTGCAGGCGCTTGGCCGTCGCCTCGATCTCGGCGATCGTCATCTTGCGCAGGCCTTCGGCCGGCGCGTAGAACACGTGGGCGCCGCTGCCGGTGATGTTGGCCGTGCGGCGCTCGCGGTCGAGCGAGAGGCGGCAGTCGCGCAGCGGGTGGCCGCCGGCGGCATTGGCCATGATGGCCAGGATGGTGCGGGCGCACTCCTCGGCGTTCTCGAAGTCGAACTCGGCCGGCAGCGGCAGCGATTCGGTGGGCCTCACGGCGGTCGGCTTGCGTCCATAGGACAGGGTGGCAAATTTCAGCATGGCGGCGCTCCTTGGGTGGTTGGTATGGCCAGACTATATAACGCAATGCGTTAGTGACGCAAGCCCTTTTTTATCTCCCCGGGGGTCGGATTAGGCGTAGGCCGCGACCGTCGATCCCTTGTAGCGGATCATGCTGCCATCGGCATAGAGAAAATCGGCGTAGTAGCCCGAGTGGCTGATCTCGCCGTCGACCGCATTGCCCTCGGCCCAGCGGCGGATCTGCGATGCGGCGGCCACCTGCGCGAGGATCTCGTGGGCCTTGCTGCGCGTGTCGGTGACGTAGGTGTGTTGCATGGTTTCTCCAGTAGGGTTACGGGCGCAGCATTTCGGCTTCGTCCTCGATCTCGGCCGCGTCGACGTGCAGCAGCTCCTCCCACGACCAGCTCCGGCCCAGCCCGGCCACGGTTTTCAGGCCGTGCTTGCCGAAGCGCGCATTGCGCTCCATGGCCAGGCCACGGTGGAACAGGATCGGGTGCGTGTCGCGCAGCTCGATGACCTCGCTTTTCTTCATGGCCGGGCAGAACCAGCATGATGACTTGGGCGGTACCGGCAGGCCGGCGCCCACGATCAGCGCGATGCAGCCGGCGCGGTCGATCTTCCACTCTTGCAGCGGGTACCAGTAGTCGTACTGGTCGGCATCGGGGTGGCCGGCCTCGGCTTTCTTGGCGACGGCCTTGTCGGCCTTGGCGCGGCGCCGGCAGTCCTGCGCGCCGTTGTCGTAGCCGATCGCCTTGACCACCTTGACGCCGGTGGCCCATGCGTCGACGGCCGGTTGCCAGGACTTGAGGAACTTGTGCTGCGGCTCGACCTTGAACACGAGGCTGCACGAGTGCATGCCGAACGCGAGCGAGGGCAGGGTGTCGTTGGCCAAGCATTTGCCTTCGAGCGTGTCATACGGCGCTCGGGTGGGCACGTAGCGCACGATCGTGAGCTGCGGGAACCCGATCTTGGCCAGCCACGCATTGATGACGGCGATGTAGGCGTAAGTCGTGGGCTTCTCGCCGCCGGTGTCTGCGAACAGGATGGCGTCGGGGCGGATCCCGCGCCGCCACATGGCCACCAGCATGGCCGTGGAATCCACGCCCACGCCGTAGGCCACCACCAGCGGGGCCTTGGCGACGAACAGCGGCAGCGTGGTGCCGATCACAGGAAACTTTGCAGGGTTTCGATGTGGGCCACGGCGCAGGCGGTATCCTGGGTTTCGCCGTGGGCAAAGTTCGTCATGTAGGTGGCCACCGGCTGGAGCAGGCGCGCATGGCGGAACTTGGCGGCCAGGGCGATCATCGGCTTGCGGCTGCAAGTTTCGATCTCGCCACCGGCCACGGCTTTCAGCAGGGCGATCGCTTCGTGCAGGTCTTTTTCGGTGTGCATAGGGTGCTCCTCGTTGTTGATGAGCAGACTATATAACGCATTGCGTTAGTTTGCAAGAGCCGGTAGAATCTTTCTTGTGCCAGATCAGCCCGCCGCCAGTTGCTCCGCGATCGCGTCGTTCATGCGCATGTTCTTGAGCATATCGGCCAGCTTCATGCGCGCGCCTGGTGGCGCCGGCGGCAGCGGAGCGGCCGGGATGGTAGCGCGCACGCCATCGGTCAGCGGCTTGACCTCGCCGGCCTCGATCTCGGCCAGCAGGGTGGTGATCTGGTCGACCTTGGCGTACCCGAGCATGGTACCGCCGTCGAGCAGCTCGACGCGGCCGTCGCTCATGAAGCGGTAGACCACCCCGCCAGAGCCCACAAAGCGCTTGCCAGCGTGTTGCGCGGTGCGAGCCTTGGCCTGCACCTCATTTTCGATTTGCGCGGCGACACGGCCCGCCTGGTCAGCCCGAGAGGCATAGTCGTCCGGTTTGGCGATCAGGGATTCGAGGTAGCGGTAGGCGCGGTGGCCAGCGATGCCCAGCTTCTGGATCTGGACCTTGGCGCAGGTGGCGACGTGTTCGAGCTTGTGGCCAGCCTTGTAGGCCAGGCCGCGCAGCTTTGCAATGCCAGACGGTTTGATGCCGAGCTGCTCGGGCAGGGCTTCCAGCTCGGGTGGCAGCTCTACGGGTTTTTGCTGTTCGCTTTTTTCTTGGGAATCCTCAAGGTGATCCTTTAAGTTTAGGTCTATATATAGGCCGTCGGACATTGTTGTCTCATGGGCTTTTTTGAGGGGCAGGTTCAGCATCTTGGCCAAGGTCGGCATGAGCGCCAGGTGCAGGTAGGTGAACGAGCCCTTGTCGTCGCGGCCGTCGCCGACGCGCTCGATCAAGGCGAGCTTCTCCAGGGATTGCACAGCCCGCTGCACGCTCTTGGTGCTGAACCCTGACTCCTCGGCCAGACGCCGGCTTTGGGCGTACAGGGTCGCGCAGCCGTCGTTCTTGTCGACGCGGGTGACGATAGCCTTGAGGATGGCCCGGGTGGCGTCGGTCAGGACGTTCAGGCAGGGGTGGGATTCAACGAGCAGGATGGCCCGCTGGATGACTTTGGGGAAATGCTCGTATGGCATCACCAAAGATTCTATGGTTGGAATGCAATGTTGCAAAATAATCACCTTAACCACAATAAAGTGGCTTGTATCGGTTGACACGGGTGCTATCTGCAAATACCATCGGACTTGTTATGAGGTCTTAGGTATTTGCAACAGCAGATTCATAGAAAAGCCAGCATTTTCCCGATGCTGGCTTTTTTATTTCCTGAGCGTAATCTTTCTATTTCATAGCGGAATCACAATTTGTCGATTGGAACGCGACGGCCGATTCTGAACTGACTGTTGCGGAAAATCAAGGCCTTTTGTTGAGGTCGCTGTGACATTCATTCTACTCTGACATCATTCCTTGGCATGTTTCGCCAGCGCGGCCCTGCGCTGGATCTCCTTCGTGTACTCGCTGAACTCGGCCGGCGTGATCGGTTTCGACACCTCACGCATCCAGGCGATCGACGCGCGCGCCGCCTGTAAATCCCTCACGTGCATCGGCATATCGTACTTGATCTTATTGGCCAGCTTGCGCAGGCCGTCGATCGGCGCCGGGTCGTGCTCGCGGTCCTCGGCGATCAGCATGTAGGTGGCGCAGACGGCATTGAACGATTCGATGATCGGGTACTGCTCCTGCTCGCCATCTGGCTGGAAGACGGCCAGGTCGCGGTGCGGCGCGGCCGGGTCATCGATCACGTTGTATTCGCCGGTGGCCTCGAACTCGGCCAGCCACTTTTCGATCGGCTCGAACGTGTGGTCGAGGCGCTTCTGGTTCAGCGGGTCGCCCAGGGGCGTGCTGTTGATGCGGTCGATCTCCAGGTTGCGCGCCTCGTGCTGCAGGGCCAGGGCGATATCGGCTAGGGTGGGCACTTGCGGTTTGGCGAAGATCATCAGGTGCATGTGCGGATCCGCGTCGACCGGGTGGGCTGGCGCCAGGGCGGCGGACAGGGCGTTCTTGCGTGACTTGTTGGTAGGGAGGTGCATGGTCAATCAATCTCGGAAACTGGTGGGTTGGTGTCAACGGCGGCCACGAGGTCGAGCTGGCGCACGTCGGTCTTGTCGATCTTGTAGATGAAGCCAGGGCGGCCCTTGTGCGGCTTGCTTTCGCAGTCCGGCAGGCCGGCGGCCAGGGCAACCCGGCCGACTTCCTTGCAGATCGTGTGGTGGCGCTTGCGGAACATGCAGCCCCGGCACTCGTCTGTTTCATCAACATCGGCGTCGCCGTAGTAGTCGATCAGGGAGAGAGCCGGGCGAGCGGTGAACCAGACGCCCTCGAATGTTGCTCGAAGCATCTTTTTGTTGCCTGTCAGAAAGGAATGTCGTCCTCGTAGTGCGGTGCAGACTGCTGCGGCTGGCGCGGTGCAGGGCGTGCGGCTGGCTGGCGCTGTGGCGCGCTGTAGCCGCTGCTGGCGTCGTCCTTCTTGCCGAGCATCTGCATGTTCTCCAGCTTGACCTCGGTGGTGTAGCGCTTCTCGCCGTCCTTGTCGTAGCTGCGCGTGGTGAACGCGCCCTCGACATAGACCTGCTGGCCCTTCTTGAGGTACATGGCGCAGATCTCGCCGAGTTTGCCGAAGGCCACCAGCGGCACGAATTCGGCCCTCTCGACCTTCTGGCCGCCGGCGTTCGTATAGCTGTCGTTGACGGCAATGGTGAGCTTGGTGACGGCGGTGCCGTCGCCCATGGCGCGCGCTTCGGGGTCGCGCACGAGGTTGCCGATAAAGGTGCAGCGGTTGAGACTTTTCATTGATGATCCTTGGTGAAGTGGCCGGCGGTGCCGGCCAGGTGGTGATGGTTAGGCGGCTTCGAGTTCGGGTTCAGTGGTGGCCACTTCGCCACGCTGGATCCAGATTGGCTCGATGTTGTCGGGCAGGCCCTGCGGCACGGCTTTCAGGGTGCCGAACACCAGCGCGCACTCGATCTGGCCAGCGTCGGCCATATCGGCCAGCCAGTACAGCAGGGCGGGGCGGTGGTTAATGTCGAGGACGTCGAAGCGGTCGAGGACGATCAGCTTGAGGCCGGCCAGTTGCGAGATCGCGCCGGCGATCATGGCGTCGGCCATCCACTTCTCGGACTCGGACAACAGCGAATACAGGCGCGAATTCGCGGTGATGGTCATATCGGGGCGGATCGCCATCTGGAACCATCCAGTGTTGATCGCGGCGTCGCGCAGCAGCTTGTTGATCGGTTCGAGCGCCTTGGCCAGGATCTGGCTCGGGATGCCGTCCGGCGCGAATTGCTCGGCCACCTTGAGCCAGCCGACGACGTCGAGGTGGTGGGCCTTGGCGGCGGCGGTCTTTTCGTCACGCTTGAGCGCCGCTTCGCGCAAGTCGGTCAGGCCGGCCAGGTCGGTGCGCGCTTCCTTGAGCTCGGCATTCAGGGCCGTGACTTCGGCCTTGAGGGCGGTGATCGATTCCTCGTTCACCGGCTCGGCCGCGCCCAGCTCGGCCAGCTTGGCGGCGGCCGCTTCGGCGGCGGCGATATCGCGCTTGTCGTTGGCCACGCTGGTGAGCATCAGGTCGCGCGACTTGATCATGGTTGGCAGCTTGGCGGCCGCGTCCGGATCGTGCGCGCCGCGCACGGACCCGAACTCGCCCTCGTAGCGGTCGATCAGTACGTCGACTTCCTTGGCCAAATCTCCTTCCCACTCCAAGCCGTCGATGAAGCGCGCCAGCTCATGGACCAGCCCCTCTTTCGGCTTGGTGCCGGCTTTCGCCTGCAGCGTCTTGACTTCGGCCTCGTAGCTGTCGAGCGCTTCCTGATCGCGCACCAGCTTATCCTTGGCGCGCTGGAGCCCGGCCGCCTTGGCAGTGGCCGCGTCGATCTCGGCCTTGCGGTTCTTCGCATTGGCCAGCTTCTCGTTCAGGCCGCCGAGCTGCTGCTGCTTCTCGGACAGCGATTGTTCCAGGTTGACCACGCGGGTGGCCGCTTCATCGATCGCTTCATCCTCTGGCGCGGTCACGGCTGGCGCTTCCCACTCGGCCGACTTGAGCGAGCCCCAGGTGCTGCCGGCGATGGTTTTCCAGGCGCCTTTGGCTTCGGTGGCCTTTTGCTTGGCGATCTCGCACGCGGCCGGGAAACCCGAGCGCAGCATCGGGATGGTCAGTTCGATGCGCTTCTCGTCCACGCCTGCCTCGGTCAGCAGCTCGCGGATTTTCTTGGCGTCCGGCTTCGACTTGGTCAGCACGGTCAGGAAGGCGCGGCGATCGTCGGCCGACATCGAGGCGAAGCGCTGGGCATCCAGCACGCTGGCCAACTGGTCGCCTTGAACCGCGCCATCGGGCAGGGTGTGCGTGCCGGCCGGGAGCTGGTATTCGTACACGAGGCCATCGGCTTCGAGCTTGACGAACCCTTCCTTGGCGCCATCGGTCACCATCAGCGGATAGTCCTTCTTGAGGCCGACGCGCAGGGTCACGCCTTGAAACGCCAGGCGCAGGCTTTCCTGAATCGAGCTTTTGCCGGCGCCGTTGAAGCCGCAGAACAGGGTGATCGGCTGGTTCAGCACCACCGAGATATCCGAGGCGCCCAGGACGTTACGCACGCGCAGTTGATTGATTTTCATGTTGGTTCCTTGTTCGGTTACGGGTGGTTCGATTAGTCGACGCTCATGGCGCCACGTGCGCGGCGGCCGGCTGGCGCTGCTTGCTTCTCTGCCGCTGCCGGTGCTGCCGGTGCGGCCGGCTGCGCTGCGGCGCCGCCCTTGCTGGTGAGCTGCTCGCGGCGGGTGCGGTAGGCCTGCTGCAGCATCTGTTCTTCCTCATCGGATCCGGCCACGCTCTGGATGAAGTCAGATTCGAGATCGAGGACTTCAACGTCGCCGATGGTGCTCAGGCGGTCGGCCAGCTTCTCCACGGCGCTGCGCTCGTCCACGGTGCCCTGCTGCTGGTGGTGCTGTTGCTGCTGCACTGGCGCGCTTTGTGCGGCCGGCTGGGCCTGCTGGGCCGGCTCGTCGTAGCTCTGCTGGTCATCGTCGCTCGGCACGTAGACGAAATTCTGGTCGATCACCAGTTCCTGCCCGCGCTCGCTGGCAGTCTCGGCCGCGACCGCCTTGTCCAGATCCTGCGAGCTCGGCAGGTATTTCATGGCTTGCAGCAGCACGATCTTGCGGGCGTACATTTCCATGTTGTTATCGTCTTTCAGCGCGTAGTGGCGCCCGCCGACCTTGTTGAACTTGTTCAGGTGCTTGATGACCTTGGCGATGGTCCAGCACTCGATAATCGGAAAATCCTGATCCTTGATACGGCCGATCGCATAGACGTGCGTGGCCTGGCTCCAGTTGTCGGAATCGCCTTCTGGCTTGTGGCGCAGGAACGGATCGCCGCCCAGCTCGTAATCGAATTTGTCGCCCTTGTAGACGACGCCGGTCCATGCCGTTGCGCGGCCGGTGCGCGCCACCAGATCGATCAGGCCCTTCCAGCCCGGCACGAATGAGCACTTGCCCTTGTAGGCCACGAGGTAGCCGCGCCCGTTGCACAGGCCGATGCCCGAGTTGATCGCGTTCGAGACGGCCGTGTAGAAGGTTTCCGGCGTCGATTCTTGCAGATCCTTGCTGTTGCTCAGCATGATGGCGGCGGCGCGGATCTCGCGGTCGACCTTGACCGATTCCGAGGCGCCAGCGCCCAGCAGGTCTTTCTTGCGGTCGAGCATGGTGAGCTTGTCTTTCACCGGGTGGGCGACGGCGGTGCCGGTGTTATTGCCGGCGCGCATTGCTTGAAGATTGGTAGCCATTCTGTAGTGCTCCTAGTCGTGGAAAATGCAGGTGTCCCAGCGCGCGCAGAATTTTTTGCTGCACAGTTGGGATTGTGGGTTGGCGGGGAAAAAACCGGATTTCAGCATGATCGCCGCCTGTTCGATCAGCCCCTTGGTGGTGCCCTCGCCCAGCAGCGGGCGCTTGCCGTCGAGGATCCGCGACACGCCGGTCATGGCTTGCTTCGTCGTCTGCAGGCCGATGATCTGGCCGCCGTAGGTTGGTTCCTTGGCGGTGTGTTCGTACATGAGCTGGTACGCGCCGAGCTGGGCGCCCTTGCCTTTCAGCGATACCTCGCCGTTCTCGATGATCCGCGAGCCGGTCTTGACGTCGGGGATGATCACGCCGCCCTCGGGTACCAACAGGCCGCCGCTATTCGGGATCAGCAGCTCGTGGTTCGTGCCCGGGATCGGCTGCACGTGGTAGCGCGCCACGCGCGCCCTGTCCATGGTGCCGGTGAGGCGGATGATCAGGTCGTCGCCGACGTCGATCTCCAGCGGGTCGAGCTTCATTTCCACGCTCTTGAAATCGAACTTCGGCGCCACCTCGACGCAGTATTTCACGGTGAGCGCCAGCCCGATCGTTTCCGCTTCGCCCAGGTTGATCGTGCGGTCGGACTTGTAGTCGACCTCGCCATCGGGATTCTGGAGCGCATCCACGAACACCTCGGCCGCGTCGTCGGGGCGGATCCGCTTGCCGTCGAGGCGCGCCTGGTCGAATGCGGCCGTGCCGGCGTGGATCGCCGTGCCCAGCGAGGCACGCAGCGAGGAAGGCCTGCGCATGCCCAGCAGATGCTCGGCTTCCCACTTGTAGGCGCAGTCGAAAAGGGCGCCCCACGAGGAGGCGCGGATGGTGACAGTTCTCATTTCAGGTGGATCAGCTTGATGTGAAGGCTGTTCTGGATCTGCTGCTGGCGGAGCTGCTCGGCCTCGGCCTCGGCGATCTGTTCATTCAGGGCCGCGATGTGCTGTGGATACAGCGTCATGGCCAGCTTGTTGTTCTGGATCCGGCGCTCGGTCAGCGCCATCACGACGCGGGTGTGATCGAGGCGCAGGTGCAGGATGGCACGCTGGGCCCGAACCAGCAGGGTGCGCGTCACCGATGGGCGGCGTGGCGTGGCGTAGGTGCGGCGGATCATGCTGCCACCTTGAAGGCGCAGCCGGCGCCCAGCACCATCACCAGCAGGACCACCACGACGATGGCGCACTGGATGCGCTCGGAGCGCTTGATACGGCGGTAGTTGTTAAATTCGTTGATGCGTTCGATGCTGGACAATTGACACCCCCCTTGGTTAAAAAAATAGCCGGGAGGCCGGTGCGTAGCACCTTTGGCGTGTCGTACATACTCGGCTTCTCCCGGTCTTTCTCTGAAGCTGAATTCCTATGAACATGAGTGTAAAGGGACTAACGCATTGCGTCAAGCGGAACAAGAAAAATATTTGTAATCCCCGGTTAAATATATTTTCCAAGAGGCATTGACGGCCCGCACCCGCTTTGACACAATTTGCCTGCTGGGAAAATTGCGAACAAGCAATCGCATCGCCTGATTAACCTGTTGAAAATGAAGCGGAATGCGCAACACAAACACCAAGATTTATATTTCCGCGAAGCATTTTAAGCAGGTTGTTCCAGAATGAGCAAGATCACCGATTCGGCCGAGGGAATGGACTGCCGGCTGCGCCTGCCGGGCGTTTGCAACGGCAATCCGGACACCACCGTATGGGCGCACAGCAACCGGATCGCCCACGGCAAGGGCCGCAGCCTCAAGGCGCACGACCCGTTCGGCTGCTACGCCTGCTACGACTGCCACGCCGTCTACGATCGCCAGCGCAACCGCCCGGCCGGCATGACCCTGATCTTTGTCGAGCTGGAGTTCGACCGCGCCATGGCCGAATCGCAGGCCATCCTGATCGATCGCGGCATGTGGGATGGCGTCACCATCCCCGAGCGCGCCACGAAGCGCCCGGCCAGGTCGCGCAAGATCGCGGTGGTGGGCCTGTCGGCGCTGCAGCGGATGGCCAGCCGATGAGCGCCCGCGTCACCGCCCTGGTATGGGCGCGCTACCCGAACGGCGCCGGCGAAATGCTGCTGGCGCTGGCGCTGGCTGACCAGTGCACCGATGGCGGCGAATACATCGCCGTCGACGTCGCCCGGCTGGCCAAGAAAACCCGCCAGGCCGATGACACGGTGCGCGGCCAACTGCGCCGCATGATGGCCGATGGTTGGCTCGAACAGATGGAAGGCTCGAAGGCCTACCGCATCGCGCCGGCCTGGCTGTCCGGACAAGCGCCGGCGCCGGCGGGCAAGCCTGCGCCCGAGCTCAAGAAGATCCCGCGCGCCACCCGCCTGACGGCCGAGTGGATCCTGCCCGAGGAGTTCAAGACCTGGGCGCTGGCCACGTTCCCCGCCTGGACTCCCGAATTCGTCGCCGCGATCGCCGAGCGGTTCCGCGATCACTGGATCTCGGCCAGCGGCCAGCAGGCCAGCAAGGTGGACTGGTCGGGCACGTGGCGCAACTGGTGCCGGAAAGAGCCGGCCGTGCCGCCGGTGGCCACCGCCGCCGCTGTCGCTGGCCAGTGGTGGACGTCGTCGGCCGCGATCGATCGCAAGGGCGCCGAACTGCAGCTCACCCGCATCGATGGCGAACTCTGGATCCAGTGGCGCGATCGCGTGTTCCGCGCCGCCGGCGACGGCCCCTGGGCAAAGACACTGTACAAGGCGCCGGATCCTGCCGGCGTCAATTTCACCGCAGTCGGCGCGCTCGCCGGCGCGCTCGCACACCTCAAGGGAAACCCGAATGCTGCTGGAAAAGTTCAATAAAGAGCCAGGCTACAACCCGAACGCCCTGATCGACGGCCTGGTCAAGCAGATGAACCTGAAAAACGATGCGGCCCTGGCGCGCATCCTCGACGTGCAGGCCCCGATCCTGTCGAAGGTGCGCAACCTGCGCGCGCCGGTTACCTCTGGCCTGCTGCTGCGCATGCACGAGGTCACGCGCACGCCGGTCAGCACCCTGCGCAACATGATGGGCGTGCGTTCCCGATGAACTGGTGCGAATGGTGCGAAGCCGACTCGGGCCGCATGAACGCCAAGCGGGCATGCTGCATCGCGCGCGGCCTGGCCAAGCAGCCGTTCCTGCGCCGTGTCGAGGCGATCGCCGCCGTGCGCGCCAGCGAGGGCGAGGATGCCGCGCGCGAGCTGGTCGACCTGGTGCTGAACTGGATGGCCACCCGCTTGTGGAACCTGCCCAAGACCGAGCGCGTGGCCGCGTATGATGCCGCCGCCAAGAATGGCTGGCTGCGCGCCGAGCTGGAGCGCCTCACCAAGTTCGTGAAGCAGGAATACGACCGCAGGAGCGCAGCATGACGAAGGCTCGCAAGGCTGGCGCTGTGCGCCTGACACAGGCAGCGGTCGACGCGCATAACGCGCGGGTGGGCAGCTCGCGCACGCCGGCGGCCGCGTCGGCGCCAGCAGCAGCCGGCGGCCTGCAGCGCTTTCAGGCGATCGGCCGCGCGCCCAAGTCGGACCTGAACAAGACGGAGCAGGAATACGCCGGGATCCTGGCCGTGCAGCAGCTCGCCGGCGAAATCACCTGGTGGAAGGCGCACCCGTTCAACGTGCGCCTGGCCGATAACACGTTCTACGAAATCGACTTCCTGGTGATGCTGGCCGATGGCCGCCTGGAGATCCACGAAACGAAGGGCGAGTACACCACCGACAAGGGGCAGATGAAGATCAAGCTGTGCGCCGAGGTGCTGCCGGTGATCCCGATCGCCAAGATGATCAAGCTGGCCAAGAAGAACGGCGGCGGCTGGAAACGAGAGGACTACTGATGCACGCCATTTTCGAGAAGCTGCCCGGCGGCCTGCTGCGCCCGGTCGATGAAGCGGCCGAGCTGTTCGTGGCCGGCGTCAAGGTCGGCGCCGGCGTCAAGGTCGACGTCACCAAGGTGCGCAACCTGCGATTCCACCGCAAGGCCCTGAAACTGATCCGCACCGGCTTCGAGCACTGGAATCCGGACGCGGCGCCCGATGCGGTGCGCATCGACGGCATGGTGCCGGCCAAGGACTTCGAGTCGTTCCGCGAGAAGATCCTGATCCTGGCCGGCCACTGCGACGTGGTGTTCGCCCTCGACGGCTCGTTCACCTTCAAGGCCCGCTCTATCTCGTTCGCCAATTGCCCCGAGCTCGAATTCCAGCGCATCTACAAGAGCATTCTGGACGTCGTGTGGGACCGCATCATGCAGCACGCGAACTACCGCAACCCGGCCGAGCTCGATGCCGTGGTCAATCAACTCCTGACGTTCACCTGAAAGCACCCATGCGGCCGCCTGCACCTGCTGTCATCTATTTCGCCGTCGACGGCTTCGACGGCAAGTTCTTCACGTGCGCCCGCTACGGCACGATGTCGCCGGGATCCTGCTCCAAGAATTTCGCGGCCGCGCCCGAGGCTGCGCGCCGGGGCACGCGCCTGGAGGCCTGCATTGGCTGCGATGTTGGCCAGCACCATACCGATCCGGTGGCGCTGCCGAAGCCGGTGCCGGCGCACCAGTCGTTCGCGTACCGCCAGATCTGCGTGCGCTGCCGGCACAGTGGTGATGACGACGAGAGCCGCCTGATCGGCCGCATGCGCCTGGTGCGCGGGCAGACCATGTGTGTGTCCTGCTACAACCGCGAGCGCGAGGTGCTCAAGGGGAAGAACGCCAAGGGCGCCCGGCCGAAGAAATGGCGCCACCTGTTCTACGTGCGCATCGCCAGCGTCGAGAACGGCGCCATGCGCATCGAGCAGTTCGATCACCCGGTGCGCGATCGCCTGGAGGCGATGCTGACGATCCTGCGCCGCAAGGATGGGCCGAGGGTGATGGGCTGGACCACCTCGCGCTCGATCGTGCGGGCTGACGTCGAGGAGCTGGCATGATCGAACCCTCGAACGTCATGAGTCAGATCGACCTGTTCTCGGGCACGGTCAGCCCGGCCGGCCCGGCGCCGGTCACGCTGTCGAAGCCGCGCGCCCCGGGCAAGGGCGGGTGGGAGCTGGTCGACCACGCCTGCCGCCACTGCATGGGCCGGGTGCTGGTGCGCACGCACAAGGGCATCCCCCTGGAGGCGCGCTGCGCTGAGTGCGGTGCGCGCGCCGACGCCGGCCACGCCGAGATCTGCTGCTGCGGCGCCGAGTGCGGCCGCGCCGGCTTCGTGCTGGAATGCTTCCGCAACCCCGAGATCACGCCGGCCGTGCCGCAGGAAGTACTCGTGCGCGAGAAGCTGGTGATCGAGCGTCGCGGCAACCGCCGGCGCAGCAACCCGGTGGGCCATTCGGACCTTTGATCGAAAACGCTTGATCTTCAAAGTCGTGACGACACACTGCCAAACATCGAACAACGCAAGGGCAGTGTGATGAACAAGAAGGAATTCCTACGGCAGGTCGCGGTGACGGCAAATGTGTCCGTGTCGCTGGCCGAGCTGGTGCTGGATGCGTCGGCCAAGGTAGCCGCCACGGCGCTGGCCAGCGACGGCGAGGTGCGCCTGCCCGGGATGGTGACGGTGGTGGCCAAGCCCTACGCGGCGCGCCCTGGTCGCAACCCGAAGACTGGCGCAGTGGCCAACGTGCCGGCGGCGATCCGCCTGCGCGCGAAGGCCTCGACCGCCCTGGAGCAAGCATTTGCAGCCGCGAGGCAGCAGCAAGGATAAGCGTGTTTCGTCAAACTGCTGGTACCAGCGCGACGGGTTTCCGGGCGTAGTCTCTCCCGCTTCATGGATGGCAGGAGGTAGACATGGGCAGATGGTACCGCCCCCCAACACAAGAACAACGGGAGACGGAATGCGGATTTTGATTATTGGCGGCGGCATGCTGGCGCGCGTGGCGCTGGCCGCGCTGGGATGCGGCGCGATCGCCGTTGAACCGCTGGATCTACCGTCATTCGAGATCGAGCCCTGGCGCCTGGCCGAGGTTTCCGCCTGTCCCGCCTACGATTATCCCCGCCCCGCCAAGTGCGTGATCTCTCACCGGCCGAAGGCCCGGCCCGAGCAGCTCGAATATGGCTAGATGGCTTGGCTATGTGATGGCTAAAAGGGCAAGGGATAGCGCCGGGTTACAGCCCGGCGCAACTACAAGAGAGCACCGTCATGGTCGACAAAGTGCAGCAGCAAGGCGAGCGCCTGAAAGCGCTACAAGAGCAGGTCCAACAACACTTAGGGAAAAAGCAATGAGCAAGAGCAAGAACAAAATCGGTATGTACGGCTGGCTGGCAATCGCCGGCGTCATCATGGCGGGCCTGACCGCCTATCATGGCATGGACTGGCGCTGGCCAGTGGCGCTGATCTTCGGTAGCGGTGTCATGCTGCTCCAGCGCTTCAAGGTCAAGCCGGCGCTGATCGTGGTGGACGTGGTTTCCAGCTTCGCCCTGGCCGCCCTGGCCGTGATGCGCTTCGGCGACGGCCAATACGTGCAGGCCGGCCTGCTGGCGCTGCTGGTGCTGCTGGCGATCGTGAGCGCCTATGCCCAAGGTTTCCGCGTGATCCGCAAGGTCGCCATGGGCGAGAATATCCCGGGCTTCTACGGTATCGCCTGGGTCACCTACAACGCCCCGGTCGCTTACTGTGCGCCGGTCCCGCTGAACCTGGTGATCGGCCTGGCGCGCGGCGTGTGGTTCTGGCTGCGTCACGGCTGGCGCGATATGGCGGTGACCACCCATGCGGCGTATGCACAGGGCCTGCAAAAGGGCCGCGAGCAGGTCGCGCAATCGTGGGGCGATGAACCCGCCAGCGCAGTGCGCCGCCAAGCCGCTACCGCACAGCGTTAAAAAATTGCAGAAAAGGACTTGCGCGCATTGCGTTAGTCCGGTTAAGATTCGTTCCGTTGAGTTTCAAGGCGTAAGCGCCGGGGATTCAGCGCAGGAAGCAGAATAGACCGCGAGCACTTACGGGGAGTTCGCTAGTCGTAGTCAATCCAGCATAGCGTTCCCCTAGCTGCATGGGGCTGGACCCGAAGAACGCGAGATCGTGGAAGTCATGGCCGTAACCATCGGCCGAAGCGATCTAGGTTGAGGCTCGGTTACCGTCGTTTTCGAGCCCTAACTGATAAGCCACCACCGGAAAGGCACCACGCACTATAGTCGTGGGCGTGGACGGAGCAGGCTTATCAGTTGGGAAACCAACGAAGGAAAGCGGATACAAGGCGGCGACGCGACGGTCGGGCAGAAGCGGAAAGAACCTGCTACGACGGCTAGGCACCGTGGAAACGTGCTTTTGGGTGCGCACCGGAGACGCACGTTAGGCCGGCATGGGGATCCTCGCAAGAGGGCCTTCATGAGGTGGGGTTTCATGCAAAGCAGCGAAGGGCAAGCGCGTGTAGGACGGATAGTTGCGCCGGTCATGAAACCTCGCCCCATGAGGGCATCGGTCGGAATGGTAGCCACCAACAGGCATCTTTGCGCAGGTAAAGCAAGGGCGCGGTGGCGCTGCCGGTCGAAGCCCGCCAAGCTGCGATAGACCACGATCGAGGGCCGAGAGCCGGGTGAAGGTAGCCCGGGGGCGCCGCTTGATGCGCGGATGAGCAGGGCGAATGGCAAGCTACGGGCCTGACTTACGCCGGGGGGAAAGAACTCGGCACCAGTTTCGCGGGGTAGAGCAGTTGGCAGCTCGTCGGGCTCATAATCCGGAGGTCGCAGGTTCGAGTCCTGCCCCCGCAACCAGTAGCACCGTGGAGCCTCTCACGAGGCGCCACATGGCTGGACACTTGGGATGACGGTTCGACGCCTGCCCCGGCACCACTCCATTGCGCGTGGATCGCAATCGAGCCGCCCAAGTGCCCAGCCATGTGGTGATGATCCGCAACGATCAGTAAGTGCCGGCCTGACTGTACGCCCTCTGGCCGGCGCTGATGCTAGGGGCAGGAATCCGGTGGAGCCGTACAGCGAGCCCGGTGGAACTGCTCAAGACCTCGGCGGGGAGCTGGGGCAAGCCGGTGAAAGCCCGGCGTGGTGCTGTATGACTGGATCCGGCCGGCTAGAACCCGGCCCGTTAAAGCCGCTGCGCAGCCTGGCAGCCGTCAACACGTAGCCGGTGAAGGTAGCCCAGCACCATGCAAGGCCGCAGTACCGCCGGGGCGGGTAGCCCTGTCCCGGCGCCACAAGAATGCAGGCTGCCCGACTGGATCCGTGCTGTGACGCTTTGATTGCGCTGGCGGCGTGGGAGGAAGGCGGTAGAGGCGAGATTCGGCAGGGGCCAACAGCCTGCATCCTTGTGGTTCGATCGGCAGCGGCCGGCCAGTGCTTTGACGAGTGCCTGCCGGCCGCAGCCGTATCGAGCCGCTACATGACTGGCGGTTGCCGACAATAAGTTGGCTGTCCGATACCCTATGGCGCCGGCGAGGGCAACGTCGAGCAGCCGCCAGCCATGTGGCGCGCGTAGTTCAGCGGCAGAACCTGGCCTGCACAAGCCATGGTCGCGGGTTCGAGTCCCGCCGTGCGACACTCCATCAATGCCCGGCCGCTGCACTATGCAAGCGAGGTGATTAGCCATATCTGCCTCGCCGTCTGACCAGCGGCCCGGGCGCCAAACACCAACACCACCCTGGAGATCCCCATGAGCCTGGCCGGACGTGCGCCCGCGTGCGCGACGCATTCTGTATCGAACAGTAAGCGCGAGTACAGCATCTATGCCACCTACACCATGAGCCGCTACGCGCTCGGCGGCGTCTACACCTGGAATTTCACGTTCGATCGCCAGTGCCTGACCCGGGATGCGATCGCCTACCGCCTGATGGCCGCACGGCGCCTGATGCGTGCCGAGCTGGCCGAGGATCTCGCCGCGCGTCGACGCTGGCTGGGGCGCTGCTGATGGCCAGGCCGTGGATCCCGATGCCGGGAACAAGCCCAACGCGCATAGTCACCAACATCAAGGTGCAGCACGGCCCGCGAATGGCGTACATCATGCAGCGCGTGGTGGGCGGCCATACCTACCGCTGGGCCTACGAATACCTGCTGGCCACCCACCCGCCACGGTACATCATCGCCCAGCACCTGCGCCGCGCCCGGCAGGAGTTCCGCGCCTTTGTCCTCACCCAAGAGGCGATCTGTAAAGCGGGGCGCGAGTCCCTGTAACACCTCACCTGTATAAAATATCTAACGCAATGCGATAAAGACTAGCGCAAAGCGTTAGCATTCGGTATGATTCTGTTCATGGGCGGCGCTGTTGTTGCCCCGAACAGGAGAACACGATGGACCGCGATGAACTGAAAGCCAAGCACGCCACCCTGCACGCCGCCTACAAGGAAACCGAGCGCCTGCTGGATGATGATGAGAACTACACTGACGAGCTGGCCGACAAGTACGCTGCGCAGTTCGCCGAGCTGGTGGCGCTGGAAGAACAGATGGCCGCTGCCGGCGTCGCCGCCTGAACGAGGGGATCCCGATGAAACTCACTCAAGAGCAGGTGCAAGAGAAGCGCATGGCCACCATGAAGCGCCTTGATCGTTCCAAGCACGCCCCGAAGGTCGATGTTCGCCGCGTGCGCCGTGGCACCTACGTGGCCATCAAGTGGATGCGCATCACCCTCGGGGATCGGATGCCGCCCACGCTGCCCATCATGCGCTCGGCCCTGCACATCACGCAGCGCCGGTTCAAGCGCGACTTCGGCCTGTAAGGGGAGAACGCCATGGAATCGAAGCTGATGCCCGCCAAGCCCACGCTGGTGATGCTGGCCGCCCTGATGACCGCGCTGGAAACCTACCCGTTCATTTGCCGGCATAACAACCAGCACCGCGATGGCCGCCAGTGGGAGGTGGTGCGCATGACGAACGAGGACTGGCGCGAGGTGTTCAGGACCGAGGAGATCATGGGCCGGTACGCCACGAGCGATGAAGCCGAGGCCCTGTTTGACGATCTGATCGCCGAATATGCCTATGGCGCGCTGTTCGATGCGGCCCCGGGCTGATAGTTACCCTTGGCAACACCCGTAGGCAGCAACCTGCCCCGCGCACCCATAGAAGGACACGCACCATGAATGAACTGGCACTGAAAGATCTGGTCCGGCAGCTCCGTGTGGCCGCTGATGCCCTGGAGCGAGGCGAGCCGGTGCAGCGCGTGACGATCGAGACGTCGTACAAGCCTGCACTGGTGGGTGGGAAGCTGGTGCGGTCGTTCCCTCGGGTGGTGGTCGACCTGCAATTCGGTGCGCACGCGCAGCTTGTGCGCGTCACGAGAACCTGAGATCCGGCGCCACTTGTGGCGCTTTCGCCCTGATCTGCACCACGGCCCGCTCGATCGCCTCGCGCGTGGCCGCCATCACCCACCTCTCACTGGTGAACGTCGCCGTGGCGCTGCCGCCCGGGTAGGTCGCCTGCACGTAGCCATCGAAGTAGAGCACGCTGATCTTGTGCTGCCCCGCCAGCCGTAACGCATCCCCATCCGGATCACCTGCCATCAATCGCCTGTCGGCGCCGCGCCTGTCCACGCCCAAGCCTGGCTGTCTGTCTGCTCGCATCGTCATCCTCGCATCGTAGTTGTCGCCACCGACAACCCGACAACTAGATTGTTGTCGCGGCCGGTAGTCGTGACGCCATATTGAAGCCGTTCACATTGGAAATCAACGGAAATGGCACGACAACAAGTCACCGAAGAACAGTGGCGCATGGCCCGGCTGCAATGGGAAGGCGAGATCAAGTGCTCGCACGCGGACATTGGCAAAACGCTCGGAGTTTCAAAGCAAGCCGTGCAAAAGCGAGCTGCTGCCGAGAAGTGGCAGAAACGCATGGATCAATCGAGAGTCAACGATCGGGCTCAAGAAGCGGCTGATCGTGCGTTCGTCGGGGGCGGATTACCCTTGGCAACAAATGCGCAGAGCCCGGGGAACCAAGCGCCGCCGGTTGTCGGCTCGTCCTTTAAAAGCGATGCCCCGGCCAGCCTGCCGCCTGTCTCGACCACGGCTGTCTCGTCGCACGTGGTCGACCAGCTCGATGACGAGTTCATGACGCCTGAACAGCAGATCGAGCAGCGTGCGATCGCCGCCCGGGCTGAGGTGCTCACCCGCCACCGCAATGAGCTCAATGCCGCCCGCAACCGCATCTATGAGGCGCTGCAGGAGAAGGATCACGACATAGGGTTCCAGAAGGGCAAGCGCGCCAAGATCACCACCGAGGCGCTGGCCATCGTGCAGGCGGCCGAGCGCAAGGCCTGGGGCCTGGACAAACCGCCAGAGCAGGGCGGCACCATCATCATCGAACGTAACTAACCAATGTATAAAAATGATAACGCCGATGCGCTGCTGGCCGTCCTGGCTGGCCGCTCGACTGTGGCGCTGGAATGCGCTGATTCCCTGGTGCGCCTGAAAGCCCTGCCGGATAACTCGGTCGACGCGGTGGTCTGTGATCCGCCGTATGAGATCGGGTTCATGGGGCGGGGCTGGGATCGCACTGGCATCGCCTACAGCGTGGATCTGTGGAGCGAGGCGCTGCGCGTGCTCAAGCCGGGCGGCCATCTACTGGCCTTTGCTGCCGCGCGCACCTACCACCGCATCACGTGCGCGATCGAGGATGCCGGGTTCGAGATCCGCGATCAGATCATGTGGGTCTATGGCTCGGGGTTCCCGAAGTCGCAGAACGTGGCCAAGGCGATCGACAAGGCCGCCGGCGCCGCGCATGAGGTCGCAGCGTGGGATGGCTGGGGCACCGCGCTCAAGCCGGCGCACGAGCCGATCTGTATGGCGCGCAAGCCGCTGGAGAAAGGCCTGACCGTCGCGGCCAACGTGCGCAAGTGGGGCGCCGGCGCCATCAACATCGACGCCAGCCGCGTGCCGCATGTGACCGTGGGTGACGGCAGCAATCTGGCCCTGAATCCGCACCTGCGCACGCATATCAATGGTGGCAACGGTGGCAACATCATCGCGCACGAAGCCGAGCGCCGCGTGGTCACGCCTGATGCGGGCGGCCGCTGGCCGGCGAACCTGATCCACGATGGTAGCCCCGAGGTGGTCGACCTGTTCCCGGCCGAAGCCGGCGCCAGTGCGCCAGTGCGCGGCACCGAGGCCAGCGCCGCCAGCGTGGGCAACGTAACCGGGGCACGTGCGCGCGTAGCCGGCGCCTTCCATGCTGACAAGGGCAGCGCCGCCCGGTTCTTCTACTGCGCCAAAGCCAGCTCGCGCGATCGCCATGATGGCCTGACCAACCCGGGGCCGCAGTTCAAGCATGGCGCCACGCTGCGCCAGATCGAGAACACGGCCGCCGGCGGCAACGATCATCCGACCGTCAAGCCCACCGCCCTGATGCGCTACCTGTGCGCGCTGGTCACGCCGCCCGGTGGCGTGGTGCTCGATATCTTCATGGGCAGCGGCTCGACCGGCCGTGGCGCCCGCCTGGGCGGTTTCCGCTTCATCGGGTTCGAGCTGGATCCGCACAACGTCGAGATCTCGTGCCGGCGCATCGCCGCCGTGGAGCTGGCCAGCGCCGAGGCCGCAGCATGAGCGCCTGCGATACCTGCGCCAAGCCCGGCGCCTGCTGCACCGATATGTTCCTCTCCTCGACCTACTGGAACGGCATGATCTACGCCGAGTACTGGCCCGGGGATGCTGTTCGCCACCTCGATGCGGCCATGCCTGGCCATCCTTTCATCCCGCTGCGCCTGGAGATTCGTGAGCCTGGCACGCCTGGCCACAATCCCACGGCCAACCGCCCGTATGGTGCTGCGCGCTGGGCCTGCACCCGCCTCACGCCCGAGGGCCGCTGTGGCGACTACGAGAACCGGCCGAACCTGTGCAAGGCCTATGAGCCGCTGTCCGATGGCCTGTGCGCCATGTACGTGCCGCCAGCCGCCGAGGAGCCGCCATGCGCCTGACCGAGCTGCTGCGCCCCTACACCGAGCATTTCCTGCCCGGGTTCCTGCCCTGGCTGGCCACCAACGAGGAGATCTACCGCCAGTTCGAGCGCCAGACGCTGGCGCTGATCCGCGCCGGCTGGACCCGCTTCTCGTCGCGCACGATCGTGGAGGAGATCCGCCACTACACCCGGCACCGCGAGCGCGGGCAATGCTCATTCAAGATCAACGACCACGTGGCGCCGGACCTGGCGCGCGCCTTCTCGGTGCTGCACCCGGCCTACGTGGAATTTTGGGAGTACCGCCGGCCAGGCTGGCAGGACTTCGTGATAGCAGTAAAGCAAGGAACCATGCACACATGACCCGCTCCGTATTCAAGTATCCGATCTTCCACCGCCTGCAGCTCGCGCTGCCGCACGGCTTCATGGTTCGCCACGTGGCCGACCAGATGGGCACCACCTGCCTGTGGGCCGAGGTCGACCCGAAGGCGCCAACGGTCCTGTACCGGATCCACCGCATCGGCACCGGCGATGACGTGCCCGAGGGCGGCGTCGTCTACTACCTGGGCACCACGCTCGAAGCCTACGGCCAGTACGTCTGGCACTACTACGCCGAGCAGATGGAGCCATTGCCATGAGCCGCACCAAGAATGGCGTCGACGTGGTGATGCCGCAGGCGATCGTGATGCGCCGCCTGGTCGACCTGCTGCCTTACGCGAAGAACAGCCGCACGCACAGCGAGGAGCAGGTGCACGAGATCGCGTCCCTGATCGAGCAGTACGGCTGGACCAACCCGATCCTCACGGCCGGCGATGATGTTCTGGCCGGCCACGGCCGCATCCTGGGCGCCGATCTGCTGGCGCTGCAAGTCGTGCCCACGATCGACCTGTCGCACCTGAACGATACCCAGCGCCGCGCGTACATCATCGCTGACAACAAGGTGGCGCTGAATGCCGGCTGGAACCTCGAAGTGCTCAAGACCGAGCTGGTGGAGCTGCAAACGGCCGGCTTCGACCTGTCCCTCACGGCATTCCGCCAAGACGAGCTGGACGAGCTGTTCCAGATCGCGCCGCCGCCGCCCGAGAAGGATCCGGATGCCGTGCCCGATGTTCCCGAGATCCCGCACAGCGTGCCGGGTGACGTGTGGATCTGCGGCCCGCACCGCGTCATGTGCGGCAGCTCGCTCGATCCGGAGCACTGGAACACCCTGCTGGCCGGCGAGCAGCTCGATATGGTCTGGACGGATCCGCCCTACAACGTCGATATCGGCGGCAAGAACAAGGGCCTGGACAAAGCCGATGGCGGCAAGCGCTCGAAGTCGGGCAGCATCGCCAACGATCTCATGAGCGACGCCAAGTTCTTCGACTTCCTGTGCGATGCGTTCCGCGCCATCTACGATGTCACCAAGCCGGGCGCCGCCATCTACGTGGCCCACCCTGACCGCGAGGCGCATAATTTCCACACCGCGTTCCGCACCGTGGGCTGGAAGTTCAGCGGCACCATCGTCTGGAAAAAGAACCAGTTCGTGCTCGGGATGACGGACTACCAGCCGATGCACGAGCCGATCCTGTACGGCTGGAAGCCCGGCAAGAGCCATCGCTGGTTCGGCGGCCGCAAGCAGACCAGCATCAAGGAAATGGGGCCTGAGAGCCCGTTCACGCGGCAGGAAGATGGCAGCTATGCGGTGCAGCTCGGCGATCAGGTGCTGATCGTGTCCGGCGATGCGCAGGTGAAGGACGTGGCGTCGACCGTCATCTTCCACCCGAAGCCGGCCCGATCGGAGAAGCACCCAACCACCAAGCCGGTGGGCCTGATCACCAAGATGCTGCGCAATAACGCGCGCAAAAACGACCTGGTGGGCGATGCGTTCGGCGGCTCGGGCAGCACCATGATCGCGGCCGAGGAAGAAAAAATGTGCGCCCGCCTGATGGAGCTGGACCCGCGTTTCACCGACGTGCAGTGCCAGCGTTATTTCGAGTACACCGGCCGCGTGCCGATCCATGCGCAAACCGGCGAGCCGTTCCCGGTGGTGCGCGCAGAGCCAGAGGAGGGCGCGCAGTGACGAAGCCGATCATCGACACCGTGGTCGAGGCCAACCGCGCCCTGCTGCTGCAGCGCTCGCAGGTGGGCATTGGCAAGTACGGCGTCACCCTGGGCAACGCGGGCCTGTCGCACCGCCAGCTCCTGCAGCACATGCTTGAGGAGGCGCTGGATTTTGCCAACTACGCGCAGACCATCATCCAGCAGCTCGATGCCGAAGCGGCGCCCGCTGCTGACGATCGCGTGAAAGATGGCGTGCAGGGCACGCATGGCGGCACCCTGGTGCGCGGCGACGATCACATTGAGGTCAAGGCCGAGAGGGATGGCCGCACGCTCGCCAGCGTGCGCGTGGAAGGCCTGGATCCTGGCCAACTGCGCCTGGTGCACCAACTGGCGGAGCTGTGGGCGGCGGTAGGAAGCCAGCCCGAGTACTTCGATGGCAACGTGGCGCGGGTGGCTGACCTGTACCGCCCGAAGGGGGATGCGTAATGTACCTGCCAACCGGGAAACAGATGCTGTGCATGCTGGCCGTCGTCGGCGCTGTAGGCTGGGCACTTATCGAGGGCGTGCTGTACCTGGCGCGCCACATCACGATCGGGTGGATCCCATGAAGCCGGGGCAAGGCTGGGAGATCCTGCTGGTGGTGGCGCTGGCCATCGTGCTGGAGCTGCTGTGCGGCCGCCGCCGGCGCAAAGGCCTGCCGGTGATCCCGCTGTACCTGCTGCCGGTGCTGACCGGCCTGGCCGTCATCGTAGGGTGGGCACTCGCCGATCGCGCGCTGGCGGTCCTGCTGTTCCTGATGCACTGGATGCCGGGATGAGCGCCTACCGCAACGCAGACGGTACGTGGAACGGCGTGGCCGTCATGGCGGCCGTGTCGGGCCTGTCCGAGGATGAGGTGGCCTGGACGTTCAACCGCATCCGCAACCTGATGCACCACGAGAAGCACACGAAAGACGGCGCCCTGGCAATCGTGCGCGAGGAAGCCAAGAGCCGGCCATGGCTCAAAAATCAACCCGGCCAAAAGTCGTGACGCAATGCTGGATTCCTTTGATAGTCAACCGAGGAATCCAGCATGCAGCCCGAAGCCACCGGCAAATACCCAGCGTTCCGCGCCTTTCAGCATAAGCACCTTGTCTACGCCATCGCCGTGGTCAGCGTGGCGCGTGCTGCCATCGATCCCGACGAGCATCCCCTGGCGGCCGCCTACCGCCCGCTGGTGGTGGGCTATGAGGATGGCGCCCAAGAGACGATTGGCCTGAATGATCGCCGCATCGCTTTCAGTCCTCACCCTGTCCCGGGCGACTACCTTGTGCGGGCCGATGGCGTCGAGCGCTTCGTGCCAGGGCACGAGTTCTACAACACCTACGTCAGCGCGGATCTGCCCACCGTGCGCCGCCTGTCGCGCCTGATCCCGGTGGAGCACACGCCGCCGCGCCCGGCCGAGGATCTGCTGGCCGGCGGCAAGGTCAATACCGCCGAGCTGGCCCGCCGCTGGTCGAACCTCGAAGCCTGCACCTATCCGCCGGTGGCGCCGATCGTGGTCAATCCCAGCCCGACGGATCTGGCCGAGCTCAAGACCATCCTGGCCCACCAGAACCGCACGCCACGCATGCCCATCGTGCGCATGGTCGATCGCCCGCACCCGGCGGATCTGTCGGTCAACGACGTGTTCGATCTGACCGACGATGCCGAGCGCCTGCTGGGCATTTCGCGCGAGCTGCTGTTCGCTGGCCCGGTGCTGATCCCCGATCCTGAGCTGGCGCCCGGGTTCGAGCGCATCACCCACGTGCCGGCGCTGTCGCTGCTGGAGCACCGGAAAGACGACTGGTTCGAGGTGCGCGTGCATAACAACCGCGTGCATGGCGTGGTGATCCTCAAGCGCGAATGGCTGATGGCGCACAAGCCCGAGGTGGGCGGCGCCATCCGCATGGCCACCGATGGCCAGCACGAGTATTTGCCGCCGGTTATCACACCCGAAAAAGTCGTGACGCCATAGTTCCTTCACTTTCAAGGCGAAAGCCATTAACTAGGAGTTGTACCTGATGAAACTGTTCCAATCGCTGTCCCGCATCCTCGCCGCCCGCATCCTCGCCATCGAGCCAGTGCAGCACCAGCCAGCGCAGACCGCTGCCGCTGCCGCCGCCCAGCAGGCTTTGCCGTCGCATGCCCTGCGCACCGATGCGGAAACCATGCACGTGGGCGCCGAGTGGATGGCCAACCACCGCCCCGAGGTCGGCGGCTTCATCGTCATGAACGAGCAGCAGCAGGCCAGCTATGCGCCGGCCCACGCCATCATGACCGGCTTCATCTGCATCGGCGAGGTCGATCTGGCTGGCCAGCAGGCCCCACAAGGCACGAACGCGCCCGAGGCGGCACCAGCACCAGCCGAAGCGCCGCAAGCGCCAGCAGCGCCCGTTCCTGCCGTCCGTGGCGCCCGCACCAAGGCCGCCGCCCGCAAGCCATCCACCCGCGCACGCAAAGGCTGACCATGTACCCATCCGCACCGATCGAGATCCTCGGGATCGAAATGCTGCCCGATGGCGGCGCCAACCTGATCCTGCCGGGCAACGGCACCGCCCTGGTCGGCCCCGACTGGCTGGCCCAGCAGCAGCCGCAGATCGGCGGCTACATCGTGGCGCCCGCCGCCGAGAGCGTCTGGATCGCCCTGCCGCCGGCGCCGCGCCCGGCCGAGATCGCCCGCCTGAGCCTGAAACCGGGCGACACGCTGCTGATCTCGGCGCCTGGCAACCTGACGCGCGAGCAGCGCCACGCCCTGCACATGCAGGCGGCGGCCGTGGTCCCGGCCGACGTCACCATCGTGTTCAAGGAACCCGGCGTGGAATACAGCGTGATCGAGGCCCCGGCCCCGGTCGCAATCCCGCCTGAGATCACCGAGATCTCGCGCCTGAGCCTGCGCGCCGGCGATACCCTGGTGTTCACCCATCCGGACGATATGTCGCTCGACGCCGTGGGCCGCGTGCTGGCGGAGCTCAACAAGATGACGCCCGAGGGCGTGATCGTCATGGGCAAGCCGAAGCGCATGGAGCTGTCCGTGGTCGAGGCTGGCGCCACCAGCGTGGAGGGCTGATGCCATGAGCGCGCTGCGCAAGATCTACCTGCAGGGCGGCCCTGACAGCACTGATATTCAGGTGTTCGACTCGGCCACTGGCGCCCTGATCAAGCACGTGGTCAAGATCGAGCTGACCATCACGCCCGAGGGCGGCGCGCTCGCCCACATCACCACCGTGCACGCGGTCGACGGCTTCGCGCTGCTGGCCAGCGGCGAGGTCGAGGAGCTGCCTGGCGCTGCATTCCGCCTGATCTCCGACGACGAGCGCGAGGAAGCGATCGCCGCCGGCGGCGTGGATCCGGCCAGCGTCGGCTTCTATGCCAGCCCGCTGGGCGTGCCGATCGAGGAGCCGGCCGCGAGCGTCAACGATATAACGATACCTGGCGCTGCCGCCTACACCGCCGAACCGGATCCGGCCGGCAGCGAGTTCCGCCTGCACCCGGCTGACGCGCCAGTGGCCGAGGAGCTGCTGCCCGGCCTGAACGCGGCGATCGCCGCTGCCCCGGTCACCCTGTGCCGCCCCCAGCGCCTGCGCAAGCCGCGCGTGGCCAAGCCCAAGGTCGAGGAGCCTGGCCTGATCGAGCAGATGCCCAAGCCGGCCGAAGGCGTGCGCCGCGCCCCGCCGCCCGAGGATATCAGCGAGGCGGACAAGGAATTCCTGCGCACCGTGCTGGCGCCGCCCGAGCCGGATCTGTCGGCCGAGGACAAGGATGAGCTGACTATGCTGCTGGCCAGCGCCAACACCACCGCGCCCGAGCCGCGCGCTACACTGCCGCCTGGCACGCCCTGGCCGTTCGACACTAAACCCCGCCTGTTCGAGAGAAAACCCGATGCTTGATATCGACACCGTCACCACCGTGGGCGGCGAAACGATCGTCGTCCCGCTGCAGTACAGCCGCGATGAGCCGCTGGCCAAGGCCTACCCGGCCGCCGCGCTGCTGGATGGCCCCGGCTGGACCTGTATGAAGTGCGGCCACCGCAACCGCATCACGGCCGCCATGTGCATCGAATGCGAATGACCCCACCCACCACCACCGAAACACCCTGAATCCATGAGCAACCTGATCCTGGCCGATGCCCTCGGCACCATCTACCACCAACCTGCGCCAGCGTCGGCACTGCCGCCCGCGCCCGCCTTCGAGACCCTGGGAGCTGAACCCTTGAACCTGCTGCAGCGTTACAAAACCAACACCGTGGGCCGCGACTTCGTGGTCGGCGATCTGCGCGGCTGCACCGAGCTGCTGGACGAGCTGCTCGCCGAGATCGGTTTCAACAAGCGCGTCGACCGCCTGTTCGCCACCGGGAACGTGGTCGGCGATGCCGGCAAGAACAAGGCCGCCGTGATCGAGCTGCTGCGCCAACCCTGGTTCAAGACCGTGGGCGGCAACCGCGAGGAAATTCTGATGCGCGAGTGGGTCGCGGCCGGCTCACCCGGGAACGTGGTCGAGGTGATCGACCTGATCGCGGATCTGCCCCTGGTCATCGTGGTGGGCGAGGGCAGCACCAAGTTTCAGGTCATCCACGGCGAGTTCCTCGGCCCCGATGAGGCCCTGGAAGATATCCTGGAGAACGCCACCACGCACAGCACCCTGCCGCTGTCGCTCACCTGGGGCCGCGATCTGATCGACGGCAAGGTCGACGCCAGTGTGCAAGAGGGCCTGTCGCCCACGTTCAGCGGCCACGTGCCGGTGCTGCAAGTGTCGGCCCTGGGGAGCCAGATCTACATCGACACCGGCGCCGGCCTGCCCGATCGCGCCGGCGAGGCGAACGGCCTCACGATCGTGGAGCCGAAGACGGCCGAGATCTGGCGCTCGAAGGCAAGCGCGCACGCTTGACCACCCGAGGCCGGGCGGGCACACTGGCTCGGCGATTGATTAAGTCTTGGGAAACGGAACCGTTTGGGGCGGGCTTGCGGGCCTGCCCTTTTTTTTGCAAGTTTTCCCGCTTTTATGCAAATTCATCCCGGTTTTGTGCATTTTTTCCCGCTTTGATGCGGTTTTATGCACATTCGTGGTGACTTTATGCAGTCACCATCGAGCGGTAGCCGCGCGCCACGGCGCGATCGAACGCCTCGCGGATGGCGTCATTGCTTTCCACCATCACCGGGCCGAGCAGCTTGGGACTGTAGGTGCGGCAGCGCGTCTTGTCGGGGCAGGATGCCGAGAGCGTGGCCGGCATCCCGAAGAACGCGATCAGGGACAGGCGGTATTCGCCGAATTGGCCAAGGTCGATCTGCTGGATCATGGGCGCTCCTGATGGTGGTGGGATAGTGCCGCTGGACAATATCCTGACAAATTGATATCAGTCAAGGCATTTCCCCTGATTATCAATAAAAATCGTCAAGTTTGGCGCGCTGCGCTGGTGCTGGCGCTGGGCGATAGTGGCCACTTACACAATGCGGCCGCTGCCATGCCGAATCGGACCCCCTGTAGCGCTGGGCGGCTGTCGTGACGGTAGGGTTGTGCAATCTCCACAAGGACGGCTATGCACAACCCAAATTTCTACGGCGGGCACGCCCCGCTGCTCATGTTCGCCAAGGCCACGCAAAAAAAGCAGGTCTGGATCCCGCAGTTCACCAAGCAGAACGGCCAGGTGGTGGGTGGGCACTTCGCTCACGTGCACGTTACCGACGATCACGATGATCACAAGGTGGCCAGCGGTCAGGGCTCGCACTCGCAAAAGAAGGCGCACGCCGCGCTGTCGGCCGAGGAGCCGCATTTCGCCGGCATGAGCCCGGCCGACAAGGCGGCGCTGATCATGCACCACGCTACGCAGATTCAGGATGGCGAATCGGCCGCCGCGCGCCTGGCCACCCTGCGCAAGAAGCTGCTGGGCGGATCCGCGCCCACCCCCGGCGAATGGAAGCACTTCCACGCTGCCCCGGCCGACAAGAAAGAGAAGATCACCGCCGACGTGCAGGAAGCGGGCCACGGCGATCTGATGGCCACGCTGTATGCCGAGTGGGAAGCCAAGCAGCCCGCCGCGCCGCAGGAAGCGCCCGCCAAGGCCGCCGAACCGAAAGCCGAGGGGAAAGCCGCACCCGAGCCCGAGAAGGCCGCCACGGCCCCTGAGATCAAGGGCGAGGGCATGGCTTCGCTGGAGCGCCTGAGCAACAAGATCGACGGCCTGCTCAACGACAAGACGGCCGAGTCGCTGGCCGAGCTGCAAAAGATCGAAGCCAGCCTCACGCACCTGCTGCCCGAGCTCAAGCCCGAGGCGCAGTTCGCCGCCGATGGCCTGCTCAACTACCTGTCACAGGGGATCGAGGAGGGCAAGGCGGCGCTGGAGGCCGCTGGAAAGAAAGCGGCCGAGGAGAAGGCCGCCGATTTACCACCCGCCCCGAAAGCCGCACCACAGGCCGATGCCGGTGGAAAGGAAACGGCCGCGCCGGCGAAACCTGCCGATCCGGTCAAGTTGCCTGCTGGCGCCCCAGCCAAGCCGAACATCGTGGGCTCGCTGTCGGCCAAGGCCGTGGTCGACGCCATCGAGCAGGCAATGGCCGAGGGCAGCTTGGCCAAGCTCGATGATGCGATGGGCGACGTGCCGATGACCAGCACCAAGCTGAAATGGCAGAAGGTCAAGGATTACGCCGGCAAGGCGCACGCCTTCATCGAGCAGCAGATCAAAAAGCAGCACGACGAGGCGTTCGTGGCCGAGGCACAGCCGGAAAAGCCCACCATTACACCTGGTGGAAAGACGGAAGATCTGGATCTGCCATACCCGCAATTTCCCGAGGGCCTGACCGGCCTGCTGGCCTATGCCACCAACATCAAGGTGGGCCTGCACAGCATGAGCAAGTCCACCATCCGCCAATCGATCAAGGAGATCGAAGGCGCGCTCGATGGCACCACGCCGGCGCCGGAAAGCAACGCGGCCAAGGTGCTGGCCTATGGCCATGCGGCGGTGGCGTTCATCAAGGCAATGCAGAAGAATCCGAAGCTGCACGAAAAGATGAAGGCGGCCAAGGCGGCCGAGAAGGCGGCAAAGGCCGATGCCAGCCCGCACGAGGGCGATACCAAGGAAGGCGTGGGCGGCACCCTGGTGCTGAAAGACGGCCACTGGATCCTGCAGGGCGCGATCGGCGCGCCGGCGGCCGACTTCATGAAAGAATCGCTCGATGGGCCGCTGCTGGCCAAGGAAGCGGCCGAGGCCTGGCTGGCCGCCAACCCGGGTAAGGAAGCCGAGCTGTCGGCCGCGCTGGTCGACGTCGTCGGCCTGGCCAGCATCGCCACGGAAATGGGGATCGCCCCGGCCGCTGCAGCAGCGCCAGCACCAGCCGCGCAGGCATGGGAGGAAGCCGCCACCGAAAAAACGAAGATCGCCGCCAGCGCGCACGCCACGCAGGAGCTGGTGAACAAGCTGCACGACGCCAAGGTCGCCCTGTCCAACACCAACGCCAAATCGTTCAATCCCAAGGTCGACGCGATCGTCGCGGCCCTGGAAGCGGGCGACGCCAAGGCGCTGCTGGGCATGGGCTTCGGCACCAACACCTACGGCAAGAAAGCGGCCAAGCTGGCCAACGACGCGCTCGCGCACCTGGGCAGCTCGCACACCGTCACCGCTGGCCAGAAAGCCGGCGCGCATGCCGGCCTGCAGGACGCTGCGCCGGCGCCAGCGGCCGAGGTCACCGAGCAGCTCGATACCGCCACCGCCAAGCTGCAACTGCCGCCGGATCTGGAAGGCAATTTCGAGATCTGGAACTTCGCCAATACGCTCAAGCTGCAACCGAAGCAGCAGCCTGGCGCGCCGGTGTCCGAGTGGGTCGATGGCGAGGATATGGCCGCCTACGAGGCCCTGGACCAGAACCAGAAAGTGGCCCTGCACGCGGCCATCATCGCGCACGATCCGGCCGGCGCCGGCGAGCAGCTCAAGGCATGGCTGGACTGGCACTACAACAAGGATCTGGCCACGGCCCTGCCGCCGGTACCGGAAGGCGTCGCCGGTGTCGAGCTGGGCGCATGCCAAGAGGCGCTGGCCGCCGCCAAAAAAGGCGATCTCAAGACGCTCACCATCATGGCCGATTGCTGCAACGAAATGAGCGTCGGCACCAAGCTGACGGATTACGTCAACACCCTGGTGGCGCAGGTCAAGGCCGCCGGACCAACGCCGCCATCGACCACCGGCATGACTGCCACGGTGATGGGTTCGCTGCAGGATGCGATCGATGCGTTCAAGGCTGGCGATCTGCACAAGCTCGGCATGTGCAAGTTCAACGTGGCCGGATTCGAGAAGTTCGCGGCGGTCGAGAAATACATCGACGAAGCCATGGCGCATCTACACGCCTCGGCTGCACCCGCACCAGCAGCGCCAGCCGTCCCGGCCGCCCTGTCGTTCGATGAGTTCCTGACGCAAGTGCCGAATGTGCCCGAGATCCCGAGCGCCAACTACACCGCACTCAAGAACATGGTCACCGCCGGCAACCACAAGAACGTGGCCGATATCGTGGCCAACTTCAAGGGCGCCGGCGGCATCACCGGCAAGATCGCCGAGGTGGCCGAGGTGGCGCTGAACGCCATGAAGAAAAAGGCCGGCATGCCAGTGATGACCGGGAACCCGGCGCTGGACGATCCTGCCGCTGATGGCGAAGCCGGCGCCGCCGCCGAGCAAGGCCCGAAGGATGGCGACACCAAGCAGGGCGCAGACGGCATGCTGGTGTTCCAGAACGGCCGCTGGCACAAGATGGGCACCGATCCCAAGGTGCTGGCGCAGAAGGCCAAGAGCGTGCCGATCCCGGCGCTGTCGGGCAAGTATGCGATCAACATGAAGCAGACCATGAAGGCGCTGCAGGCGCTGGCCGCCGCCGAGGGCGCTACCGGCCTGGCCAAAATCGTCAAGGTCCAGTCAGACGGCAAGATCAAGATCAACAAGGGCGCCGGCAACCTCAAGAGCTGGGTTCCGCTGATGCCTGGCGTGAGCGCCGGTGTTGGCGGCAACGCGATGGCCATGGCCGACTACGCCAAGGCCCTGTTGGGCGCCATGGAAGGCACCAAGGGATCGAGCGCGCCGCAGGCGCCAGCACCGGCCGCCGCAGCGCCGAAAGCCGCGCCAAAGGCCGCAGCGCCAGCCGCAGCCACCATCGCCACGCCCACGATCGAGAAGGTCGGCAAGATCACCGCCATGGTGGCCGACAAGTGGGAGCAAACCGGCCCGCAGAAGGGCAGCAACCCGGGCGGCAAGTTCAAGGATGCCAAGGGGCAGGAGTGGTACTGCAAATTCCCGAGCGATCCGGACACGGTGATGAACGAGCTGCTGGCGGCGAAGTTCTACCAGATGCTGGGCTCGCCGGTACCGGAGCTGCGCCTGGTCAAGAAAGACGGCAAGCTGGGCATCGCCTCGAAGTGGGTGGACGGCATGAAAAAGGGCACGGCCGACGAGCTGGCCAGCGCACCTGGTGCGCACACCGGCTTCGTGTTCGATGCCTGGCTGGCCAATTGGGACGTGGTGGGCCTGTCCAACGATAACCTGCTGCTGGGCGCGGACGGCAAGGCGCTGCGCGTCGACGTGGGCGGCTCGCTCCTGTTCCGCGCGCAGGGCGGCCCGAAAGGCGCCGCGTTCGGCGAGAACGTCACCGAGCTCGATTCGCTGCTCGACGCCGGCAAGAACCCGCAGTCGGCGGCCGTGTTCAAGAACGTCACCACGGCCGATCTGGAAGCCGGCGCCAGCGTGCTGGCCAAGATGCACCCGAGCCAGATCAAAAAGCTGTGCGTCACCTTCGGCCCGGGCACCCGCCCCGAGCAGGAAGATCTCGCCGCCAAGCTGGTGGCGCGCCGCCAGTACATTCTCGACAAGCTGGGCATCGCCGATCCCTGGAACGTCGCGCCGCTGGACAAGACGGCCCTGCCGGTCAACCCGGCCGATATGCCGCCGCCGATCGACTTCTCGAACTACCAAGGCACCGGCAAAGGCCTGTCCTCGAAAGAGCACATCAACAAGCAGAACACGATCGATGATGCGGCCCTGATCGAGTTCGCCAAGAAAGGCAACCTCAAGGCCTTGCAGGAATACCACTACGATGCCTACGACAAGGTTTCGGGCGCGTACCTGGGCAAGAAGCCGATCGGCGAGCACCCGAGCAAGGACATCAAGAATCACCACGCCTCGCTGTGTGACCTGCTGTCGGCCGTCGCGCACCCGCCAGTGCAGGGCCTGGACCTGCCCCCGATCGGCGGTGGTTCGATCGAGGAAGTGTCCGAGGCGGCCGGCTACGTCAAGCCGGGCGAGAACATCAACACTGTCTCGTCCGACAAGGTCGTGGGCTACTGGATGAAGCTGGGCCACGTGGGCGCCGATGCGGTCAAGGATCTCATGCCGGCGAAAACGTCGTTCCTGACCAAGGATTTCGTGGCCAAGGCAAAGAGCTGGTACAAGGGCGTTTCCGAGCCCACCAAGGCGCTGGTGAACACCATCCTCGACTCGGGCGCCGGCAACCGCTTCTGGAACGAGGGCAAGAAACACATCAAGCTCAACTCGTATAAACACACCTATGACGGCGGCGCGCAGACCCTGGCCAGCACGATCTATCAGGAAGCGTTCGAGTTCGAGGAAGGCCAGACGGTCGGACGCTGGATGAACCTGCCTGACACCATGAAGGAGCAGCTCCTGAAAGAGGGCGCCGGCCTGGTGCTGCAAAACGCCGACTCCATGTGCGCCTCGATCTTCAAGGACTGGGGCAACAACGCCAAGTTCGGCAGTGGCGCCTTCGTCAATATCCGCTTCGCCAAGGGCGCCAAGGCCATGGCGTCGCTGGGCTGCGGCCGCTTCTCGTCCTCGAACACCAATGCGGACGGCGAATATATCCACGCCGGCGGCGGCGGCGAAATGGAAGTCACCACCCTGATGGGTCAGCGCTTCGTGGTGCTGGAAGTCAAAAAAGGCAACGCATCGAGCCCGAACGGCATCACCCTGGAGCTGCTGGCGCTGCCGCCGCACGAGGGCTACGTGGCCGAGCTGGGCAACATGGCCGCGCTCGGTAAATCCCTCACGCTGGGCGCTAACGCATTGCGCAAGATGGTATTATTCTTCCAACCTGTAGAGAGCAAATAATGGAACGCAAACCTGACACCGATCTGCCGCCGTCAATCGAGGCCGGCATGCAATCGAACTACCTGGGGAGCCCGATCGTCGTGGGCAAGCTGGTCGAGGCCGAGCTGGTCGAGATCCTCGGCTGGGTGAAGGCGCGCGCCGCCGGCACCATGCAGGCCGCGCAGATGGCCAGCCAGGCCAGGATCCGCGCCAAGGAATTCTCGGCGATCTTCGCCGGCGAGCGCGATGAATACAGCCCGATCGTGGGCTGGAACACCCGCGTGGGCGGCCTGAACGAGCAAATCAAGGTCGACCTGTCGCACTACTGGCAGAGCCAGCGCGGTGCGCACGGCAATGACCCGTATGAGGTGCTGTATATGTGGCTGGTATGGGCCGTGGTCGATTCGCTGTCGGTAGACGATAACGATCTGTCCGACGTCACCATGGGCGGCCGCGTGGCCGGCCTGATCCGCCTGCTCACCGGCAGCACCGCGCGGAGGGCCGCAGAATGAGCAAGAACGCGGTCCTGTTCGTGAATGACAAGCCCATCGCCCTGGTCACCAGCTTTGAAGTGCCGCTGCTGAAAGCCCACGTGAAGGGCTTCACGAAGCGCGACGGCACCTACGTGGCGCCGCACGATACCAAGGCGAAAACCAAGCAGATAGCGCTGTTCGGCAATCCCAAGGGCATCGTGGGCGCGCAGTTCGGCGGCACCACGCCGATCGGCAAGAAGCCCGGCAGCCTGTTCGCCAGCGGCCCGGCGTCGACGCAGTATCCGGATGCGGAAGATCACCCGCAACTGAACGACAAGGGCTATCCGGTCCAGATCAACAAGCCGAGCCAGCCCACGGCGCCAGGCACCTGGACCAACCCGGCTGCGCTGGCCACCTTCGTGCCCGATGGGGATGCGCCTGACTTCATCAACGGCGTGGCGCTGGCCGAATGGACCGATGCGCCCACCTCGCTGGCCATGTGGGCCGCCGTCCCGGGCACCATGCCGGATCTGCAGGAGCCGCCCATGCCGGATGCGAAAATGTCGGATGGCAAGCCCAAGGAACACGCTGCCGGCGTCCTGATCGAGGAGCCCGATGGCCGCGTGTGGGTCATGCGCCCGACCAATGGCTTCGGCGGCTACGAGGCCACGTTCCCGAAAGGGCGCGCCGACGATGGCCTGTCGCTGCAAGCCTCGGCCATCAAGGAAGCGTTCGAGGAAACCGGCCTGCAAGTCGAGATCACCGGCTACCTGGGCGATATCGAGCGCACGACCACGGTGGCGCGCTACTACACCGCGCGCCGCGTCGGCGGCACGCCGCAGCACATGGGATGGGAAGCGCAGGCCGTGCAGCTCGTGCCGCCGGCGCTGCTGCCGATGGTGCTGAACTCGCCGATCGATCACAAGATTATCGCAATGCGTCAAAAATAATCACACAAAAGACTAGCGCAATGCGTTAGTGTGGGTTAAGATCCTTTCCGTTGAAACTCAAACCGAAAAGGAAATTAACCATGTGGATCCTCGCCAACAACGCATTTCTCTCGATCGTAGTCCCGGGCAAGGATGAGGCGCCGGCCGGCAGCGGCCTGCTCCTCGTCCGTTCCCGCCGCCTGCAGTACATCAAGAACGTGTTCCCCGAGGCCGTCATCACCAGCCAATCGGGCCGCGACTACCAGTTCCGCACCCTGCTGCCGGCCGCCGAAGTCGGCGCCGCGATCGGCAAACTGGTCAGCGAGATCTCCTACCCGAACTTCAAAGGCTCGATCCGCGAGGATGCCCTGCATACCGCATGCAATCAGGTCTGGCACGTGATGGCGCGCCTGCAGCCGGTTCGCCCCTACGGCCGCTACCCGCTGCTCCAGCGCGCGCCGGCCCGCGCCACTTCGATGGCCGCCACCAGCTCGGGCAGCGACAAGGCCAGCGTGCCGCTGGTCAAGCAAACCCCGGCCGAGGGCCATCTGCTCGCCGTGATCGCCACCGTGCGCCAGTGCTTGGCCAACACCGCTAACCGGATCCATCACGAGGAGTCGTTCGACACCACGACCGGCCGCGTCAGCGTTATCGGCCGCCCAAGCGATCGCGGCAGCAACCGCATCGATCTGCAACTGGACGGCAAGCGCATCGGCCGCAATGCCCTCGATATCAAGCTGCGCGGCCAGTACGTGCTCGACGGCTCGGCCAAGGCCTGATCGTGGCGGCCGCTCTCAAGTTCCCGATCGAGCTCAAGCTGACCGTTGGCCAGCGTGAATTCCTGCTCGATCGCCTCGATGCCGGCGGCGCGCTGGCCGAGTGCATGATCGATACGTTCGAGGACGAGCCGGCCATGCACCTCTCGTTCTCGGAGTGGGAAAGCAAGGCCGAGGTGCTGGCCGCGTGCATGCGGCACGTGAACCACTTGGGTGGCTGCACCATCCTGATCGATGACAAGTTCGAGATCGAGCTGCTGGTCGACGCGCTGGTGGGATCCACGCTGCTGGCGCGCCTGCGCGAGGGCCAGCACGAATCGCCGGCCGCCGCCCGCGACTACGCCGGCGGCAAGCGCATCGCCGCCAAGCTGCAGCAGATTTTTACCAAGCTGTTCGGCCGCGAGGTCGAATGCCCACCCGTTGAGTGAGGAACAACATGACTGACGCCACCACCGCGCGCCTGATACCCACGTTCGCCGAGCACATGGCCGACCACGACCGCTTTCATGCGATCGCCGAGCAGATTCTGGATCTGCACTACAAGAGCCCGGCCGCGCTGGCGCATTTGAAGCGCGTGCCCGAGCTGGAAAAGTTCTCGATGGGCACGCGCGGCGATCGCGCGTATATCTACTGGATCATTCGCTGGCCAGGCGGGGAATGCGATCGCGGCAATTTCTTCGTTCCGCCCGCCTGGTTCGATGACTTCGACCCGGCCGCCATACAGGCTTTCTTGCAGGAAGCGGCCGAGAAGATGGCGCGCGAGATCGAGGCGGCCGAGGCCGAGGCCAAGCGCCGCGAGCAAGACCTGCGCGATACGATCGCCAAGGCCGAGCTGGGCAACGCCATCGCCATCGTGCGCGCTGCCGGCTTCGAGGTGCATTTGCCACTGAAAAATGACTAGCGCATTGCGTTAGTAGCTGGTATGCTTCGTTTCATTGAAAGTCAACAAGGAACGAAGCATGCTCACCACCGCCAAGCGCGGCCGCAAGGCCACCACCGGCCGATTCGATACCCGCGAGATCCTGTGCGCCTTTGTGTGGCATCTGTACCTGAACACTCCGATCAAGCCCACCATCATCGCGCTGCGCGCCAAGGTGCCCACCGGCACGGTCTGCCGGATCCTCAACAAGCGCGAAGGCCACCCCGATGACGTGCGCGCCGCCGCCCTGGCGGCCAACGCGGCCGAGGTGGCGGTGCTGTTCAAGAGCTACGATCGCGCGGGCTGGTGGATCGATCGCATGGGCCAGATGGAATTTCTGGATGACCAGCTCACCGGCGCCGGCGTCACGTTCCAGCCCGAGTTCTACCAGTCCACGTTCCGCGACTTCGATCGCCTCAACTTCCACGGCTACATCATCTGATTGTTTCACGTGGAACAAAGGCACTCTGATGCCCATTGTTTCACGTGGAACAATCGCTGATGGGTCACCCGCTGTTTCACGTGGAACAATTTGCGGCCGATGCTTCACTGTTTCACGTGGAACAAAATCTCAACTACCGAAAAGGACCATCCATGATCACCAAAGAAACCGAGGCCGAACTGGCCACCCTGCGCGCCAAACAGGCCGAGTTCCTCGCCCGCGTCAAAGCACGCGGCGGCAACGTACTGGAATTCACCGCCCCATGCTGCGGCGGCAAACAGGAAACCCATGCGCCCACCACGCCGATCGAGCCGGGCGAGCGCCCCTGGTCCTCGATGGCCACCTGCACCAACTGCGGCGCCATGTACATGAAAAACACCTACCACGACCACGTGGCGGCCGCGATCCCGCCGGAATTGGAGAAGGCATGAAGCGCCGGCCCCTGCTCATGATCGCCTGCTCGGGCGCGAAAAACCCGGGCACGCACAAGGCCATCGACCTGTATCGCGGCGTGATGTTCGACGTGCTGCGCAAGTGGATGCCGGAAGGCGATCGCGCGCCCGAGATTTTCATCATTTCGGCCAAGCATGGCCTGGTGCACCAGCACCAGCTCCTGGCCGATTACGAGCAGCCGATGACGCCCCGCCGGCAGCAAGAACTGCTGGCCACCGGCTTCGATCTGGATCCGTTCAAGGGCCAGCAGTTCACCGACGTGTTCATCGCCGGCGGCGCCATGTACCGGGCGATCGGGCAGGCCTACGTGGGCTACCTGATGGCGGCCGGGATCCTGCTGCCTGACGCCGGCGTGAACGCCACCACCGGCGGCATCGGCTTGCAGCGCAGCCAGCTCGGAGCCTACCTGCGCAGCCTGGCCGATATGCCCGACACGGTCAGCCGCGTGCGCGGCGCCGGCGGCAACAAGCGCGGCGAGCTGCACCAAGTGCTGACCATCAAGAGCAAGGGCGGTTGCCGCGCCAAGCCTTGCCGCACGTGCCCATGGCGCCCCGAGAACACCGGCGAGTTTCCGGCCGAGGCTTTCCGCCACTCGGCGCCCACGGCCTACGATGCGGCGCTGTCGCTGTTCTCGTGCCACGAGTCGGGCGCCAAGAAACCAGCCACCTGCGCCGGGTTCCTTCTGCGCAATTCGAGCCATAATCTCGGCGTGCGCCTGGCCCAAAGCATGGGCACGCTCGATTTGAAAAAGGTGCACGACGGCGGCGCCGAGCTGTTCCCGAGCTACCGGGCCATGGCGATCGCCAACGGTGTGGATCCCGAAGATCCAGTTTTACAACCATGCAGGGATGATAATTAACATGCAATACACGCCAATTCATGAACTGAAAACCGACCCCGAAGTGTTCGAGGCCGTCATCGACGGTTCGCTCACCCACAATATCCGCCTCAACGATCGAGGCTTTGCCGTAGGTGATCTGCTGCACCTGCGCGAGACAGCCTGGACCGGGCAGCAGATGAAAGAGGGGAGCGAGCTGCGCTACACCGGCCGCGTGACGCTGCGCGAGATCAGCCATATCCTGACCGGCTACGGCCTGGCCGAGGGCTGGTGCACGCTGTCGTTCCGGATCTTCAACGTCGATCGGCCGGTGCGCCGCTTCACCTCGGTGGCCGGGTTCAGCAGCAACACGGCCTATGTCGAGTACAACCGTGGCGATTGCATGATCGTGCGCACCGATGGCAAGAACATCAAGGGCGATATCGGCCTGGAGCGCGCTGAGCAGTACGTGCGCGAGGGAACCTGGCGCGAGCTGTCGCTGGTCGAGGTGCCGCGTGGCTAGTCGCTACTCCACCCGCCCGGCCGGGCGCGGCGTGGCGGCCGCGCGCCAGCGCCGCGAGGACGACGAGAAGCTGGCAGCATCGCAGGCGGCCAAGGCCAGCGTCGCCCACCTGCCTGATGAACCGATTGTTCCACGTGAAACAACGGCGCCTCAAACAGCGATTGTTTCACGTGAAACAGTGGAGCCGCCCAGCGATTTCGATATCGCCTGGCATGAGGCCAACGAGGACCGCCGGCCGAACAAGGCGCTGGCGCGCTACTGGTTCACCAAGGGCCGCGCACGCGGCTACGCCGCCGAGGCCGACAAGAGCCGGCCCGAGGCCAAGGCGCTGCGCGCCCGCATCGCCGAGCTCGAAGCCATCAACGGCCGGCTGGCGGCCGACGTCGCCATGCTCGGCGGGAATCCGATCGAGGCGGCCACGCGCGTGGTCATCGGTCCCGAGGTCGAGCACATCACGATCGGGACCACCGGCTACCCGATCGCCCTGGTGCGCCAAAGCCTGCTCGATGGCCAGCGCATGGTGGCGCGCACGCGGGATCTGGTCCTGACCATGCGCGAGCTGGTGATCGCCGCCCGCAAGCTGCGCCACTCGGCCGAGTGCAAGACCGAGCGCGCCAAGGATCTGACGTTCATCGCGCGCATCCTGCTCAAGGCCGAGAAGATCAGCCGGGAGGACGTATGAGCGTCGAGACACCTGGTGAACGGATCCGCCGGCTGCGGCAGAACGTCATGATCCACTCCTACCTCTACTACGTCCTGAACGACACGATCGTGACGGATCACCAGTGGCAGGCCTGGGCCACCGAGCTGGTCGACCTGCAGGCGCGCTGGCCAGGCTCGCACGGCCTGCTCGATGACGAGTTCGCCGGATGGGATGGGATCAGCGGCTTCGACTTCAAGTATCCCAAGTGGATGGTCGACCACGCCCACTACTTGCAGCGCCTGCAGCACAACCCGGGCATGCGCGGCGCCAAGCCGGCCCCGGTGGTCTACACGTTGCAGGGCAAGCCGTTGGCGCCGGCCTGGACCGTTACAGCCCCGCCGGCGGCCGCAGAGGCCCCGCCAAGCGATCCGGCGCCCACCAAGCGCCGCGCACCCACCCGCCGCGCAGCGCCGGCCGTGGCGGCCCCGCAGGATCCGCCGGAACAGGCCAGCCTGTTTTAACGCACCAGGGGCCGCGCAATGCGGCCCTTTTTCCCTGATATTCCGGTCGTGACGCCAAGCTGAAAGCCTCGATTCAACAGAGGTTTTCAGTGACGCCGGTACGCATCAAATTCCCCAAGCTCACCCAGCAGCAGGCCGCGACCCGCGCGTCGACGGCGCGCTTTAACGTCGTCGCCGGCGGCGTCGAGTCAGGCAAGACCACGCTGGCGCTCGATATCGTGCTGGCCTCGAAGCTGGGCGCGATCGCCGGCGGATCCGTCGCCTACCTGCTGCCCGACGACGATGCCGTCGAGTCGGCCAAGCGTCGCGTGTACAGCCTGATCCAGCCGCTGATCTCGGGCCGGGCAGGCCTGAATCGCCTGAGCGTGGGCCAGCGCGGCCAGATCACGTTCCACGCGATGGACAAGAAATTCGACCTGTGGGATCAGTACACCCTGATCGTGGTCGATGACGCGGTTGAGATCGAGCGGCTGCTGACCACGTGGGAATCGGCCCTGTCGGGCCTGCTGCACCGCCGTGGCCAGATCTGGTTCTTCGGCAAGCCGGCCGGCGTGTTCAACGACTTCGCCAAGCTGGCCGAGATCGCGGCCACCACCGATGACGGCGCGCTCTGGCATATGCAGTCGTGGGAGAACCCGCACGCTGACCATGGTGCGATCGATCGGGACCGCGCCAACATGCAAGAGGAGGCGTTCCAGCAGGAGCGCGGCGGGTGCTTCGTGCAGGGCGCCGTGCAGCTCTCCACGGCGCAAACCATCATCGGGCGCGACGAGACCTTCGCGCAGTGGTGCGATCGCCTGGCGGCTGACGGCCTCAAGGTGGACGAGATCCCGTTCACCCTGGATAACCGGCCGGCCATGCGCTGGATCTACGAGCAGATCCCGAGCACGGTGGAAGAAGCCTACGACAAGCAGCTCGTGCTGATGAAGTGCGCGCAGGTCGGGTTCACCGTCATGGAGATCCTGGCCATGATCTACATGGCCATCAAATTCATGCCGGCCAAAATCGGCATGTACCTGCCGGACCAGAACCTGGCCATCATCAAGAGCTCGGAACGGTTCATGCCGATTCTGCGCACCGTGCCATCGGCCTACAAGCTGCTGATCGAGGGCGACGGTACGCCTGGGCGCAGCAAGGGCGAGGGCAACGTGATGATCCGGAACATCGCCGGATCGCGCTTTTACTTCCTCTGGACGTCGGGCAAGGGCGCCACCGAGTCGGTGCCGCTCGATATCGTATCCCTGGACGAAGTGCAGGAAATGCGCATCGCCGACATGGAGAAGGTGGCCGAACGTAAATCGGCGTCGCGCATCAAGTACACCCTGGCCGGGTCGACCGCGAACTGGCCGGACAAGGATATCCACTACCTCTACAAGAAGGGAACGCAGCACCAGTTTCACACCCGCTGCCCGAGCTGCGGCGCCGGCAAGCCGCTGGACGAGTACTTCCCCGAGTGCATCAAGTTCGACCCCGAGAAGCGCGACTACCGCTACGTGTGCCACTCGTGCGCCGGCTGGATCGATGATGCCCAGCAGGGTGAATGGATCCCGCAGTTCCCCGACGCCAAGGTGCTCTCGATCCATTTCCCGCAGTTCCTCTCGCCCACCATTTCGGCGCGCGAGCTGATCGAGGCGTACTACAACGCCGAGGATCTGAAAAACTTCTACAACCGCAAGCTGGGCAAGCCCTACGTCGATCCGTCGCAGGTGCCGGTGAACCTCGAAATGCTCAACAGGTGCGCCGAGGAAGGCATGCGCCTGGGCGTCGTCTGGAAACTGCGCGCCAGCAACACGTTTGCCGGCATCGACCAGATGGGCTCGTTCAACGTCATGCTGGTGGCCGAGCGCCTGCCCACCGGCCACCTGGCCACGATCCACGCCGAGGAGATCTACAGCGACGATCCGTTCGAGCGCTGCAGCGAGATCATGGAGGCCTACGGCGTGGCCGTGTGCGTGGTCGAGCAGCTCCCGAACTACAACGACGCCAAGCGCTTCGCCAACAGGCACATGGGCAAGGTGTTCCTGGCCGGCTATGGCCCGATGAAGGACGATATGCTGCGCTGGGGCGACGCGGTGCCGTCCAAGGCCGATCGAAAAACCGATGAGGAGGAGCGCGATCGGTACACCGTCAACATCGACCAGTACAAGACGATGCAGGTGGCCATGGCGCGGATCCAGAAGACGATCGCGGTGTTCCCCGATCCGATGGGCCTCACGCAGGTCATCAAGGAAAACAACGGCAAGGGCGAGGGCCAGCTACGGCCGATCCTCAAGGACGTGGTGTTCGAGCACTTCACCAAGACGGCGCTGATCGCCGAGCGCGACGAGGAGCAGAACACCTACCGGCGCCGGGTGGTCAAGGTCGGCATCGACCCGCACTTCTCCTACGCCTGGATGCTGCTGAACGTCGCCTTTGCGCGCGCGCACGGCGTCACCATGTTCCTGTTCGGCGAAGCGGAAAAGCCGGCCGAGGTGACGGTGGCCGGTGGGGCGAAGATTGCGGGGTCGGTGATTGAGGTGATTCAGGAGCAGCGCGCCGCGATCGCCGAAATGGGCACGTGCGGCGCGTGTATCTCGTTTGACGAGGATGCAGGGCGGTGTATCGAGCGCGATCTATGGGTGCGCGGCAACGACGTTGCTTGTCCGATCTTCCTGGAGCGGTGACGGATCCTTGTGCGTGACGCGCGTGCGGGGCGCGCGGCGCAGCGGGCCGAACTCGCTGTGCTGGCCAGCCTTGATCTGGAACAGCTCGAAGCGCGAGGCTTCCATGTTGCGCTCGCCGCGCTCGTACTCACTCCAGCGCTGGCCGGATCCCAGCAGCGCCAGGCCTGCGGCCGCCTCTTGCGTGAGGTTGGCGGCGCGGCGCGCCTCGTAGACCTGTTCCTTGGTCGGGCCGGTGCGGGTTTCTGCTGCTTGCTTTGCCATGGTTGATTCCTTGTTGATAACGGTGGCGATTGTACCCCGTAAATAGCGTTATGCGTTAGTTCAGGCGGTGCGCAGGTGATCGGCGCATCGGCAATTGTCGGCGAAATATGGCCAGTGGTGATCGAGCTGGACGGCCGGTTTGTCGCAGATCACGCACGCCTCGATATAGTCGCCGGCGGCGATCGCATCGGCCAGCAGCTTGGTGTTGCAGCCGTCGAACGCTTCGTTCGGCACGAGGCATTCATCGGGCTGCAGCACGCGAAAGCCCGGCGTCACGCGCGGCGCGCCGTAGTAGTCGCCCCGGGCCAGCGCGTCGACGCCGGCCTGCAGCGCGGCCAGCGCCCACTCGTCGCAGGGTGTCGGGAAGGATCCCACGAACACGCCCACGCGCGGGCCGTCATCGAGCGTCCAGTGCTTGTAGCGGTCATCCATGCGCACCACCGTGCCCACTTCCAGAATCTCGGCCAGCACTTCCTCGCCGTGGCGCAGCTCCACGTGGGTGCGCCCCGGGTTGATGCAGGCCAGGTAGATGATGCCGGTGCAATCGGCATGCTCGTCCACATTCGGCGCCCAGCCGTACAGCTCGACGTCGCCGGTGTTCTCCGTGCCCACCACCTGATGATCGCGCTCGCCATCGGCCACCTTCTCGGCCACCA
>Ga0265780_10000357_pt1 | contig 72169 bp, 68 predicted proteins | sample P1T30metagenome_FD_192432 | JGI IMG/M metagenome (GOLD analysis project Ga0265780, IMG submission 192432) | Plant litter microbial communities from East Loma Ridge, Irvine, California - P1 T30 | ecosystem: Environmental > Terrestrial > Plant litter > Unclassified | place: USA: California...
GGTTTTCTTTTGAACCCGCGTATGCCGGGTTGATTACATTCATATTGTACATGTACTGCGTGTAGTGCGGGTCCTGCTGGGCGTGCGCCTCAAACAAACCGGCAATCGCAATCAAGCCTGCCAGGTAAATCTTTTTCAATGCGTTCTCTTTTTAGTGGTTAAAAGAAACGACAAAAGAATTAACTATCTAAAAAACAGCACGTTAAATTAAATAGCTGTTATTCAAAAAGCACACCTTTCAACGTTATGTCAAAAAAAGTGAATTTTTAGCAAACTTTTATGCTTTTCTTAAGAAATTTTTTAAGCTACTCGGTTTGATATGTTATAAAAAATAATTGGGCAAACTCATCCCTCACAGCTTTAGTTAAACTAAATTATTCTCTTCCTACAACATCTAAAAAACTTACAAAAAAGCAAATTTTAACGCTGATATTTCACTTTCGGAGTTTGGAATTGACTTTTGAAAGTTCATAACTGAAATATCAAAAGTTCAAAAAAAATTCTATCCAGAAAGTCAAAAAAACAAATTACAACTTCCGGTTTAGACCTTAATCTTTGACTTTCGGCTTTCAGACTTTATACCTTATATTCTTTCTCAATTGTTTTCGCTTAAAATCGCCTCCAGGAAATGTTAAAATGCAAAACGCCGGTCATAGTTGGCGTACTGAAAAATCATGTCACAAACTGTCAATTTCGAGCCTTAAACAGCGTGTTTTTCAGACATTATCCTTTACGAAAACAGCAATAGTTAAAGTTACGATTTACTTAATTTATGTTAAAAAACGTCGATAGCTTTGTACTACAAAAATCAATTTAACAACAATTATGGCAACAGCTATTGTAAGCTACTGGTGGATACTACCGGTGCTCTTAGGCATTGTGGGGTACAAATTTGTGCTCCGCGTTTTTTTTGGAATGGTAATCGTACCCGAAGACCGTATTGGGCTGGTTACCAAAAAGTTTGTGCTCTTTGGTGAGGCCAAGGCCCTGCCAGACAGCCGCATTGTAGCCACTAAGGGCGAGGCTGGCTTTCAGGCTCAAACCCTTGCCCCCGGCCTGTACTGGATGATGTGGATATGGCAGTACAGTGTAGACATGAACCCCTTTACCATTATACCCGAAGGGAAGATAGGCCTGCTGCTAAGCAAAGACGGTAAAGAAACCCCTACCGGACGCATTTTAGCCCGCAGGGTAGAATGCGACAACTTTCAGGATGCCGTGGCATTCTTAGATAACGGCGGGCAAAAAGGCCGCCAGACCGCCTTTATAACCACGGGCTCCTACCGCATTAACACCTTTTTGTTTGAGGTAGTGGTTACTGATCAGGTAAAGATCTATGAGAACATGGTGGGCGTGGTAACGGCGCTCGACGGCGAGCCTATACCCATAGGGCAAATTGCCGGTAAATTTGTAGAGGGCCATAACAACTTTCAGGACCTTGATGCGTTTTTGGGCAGTGGCGGCAACCGTGGCCTGCAGCCGCAGGTTATGCTGGCGGGCTCTTACTACCTTAACACCTGGGGCGTGCTGGTAGAACAGATACCCATGACCGATGTGCCCATTGGCTACGTGGGTGTGGTAATATCTTATATAGGAGAAGACGGCGAAGACATGACCGGCGAAACCTTTAAGCACGGCAACATTGTAGGCAAGGGCCAGCGTGGTGTATGGATGGAACCCCTGGGTCCCGGCAAGTATGCCATTAACAAATATACTACCAAGCTGGAGTCAGTGCCCACTACCAACCTGGTGCTTAACTGGGCCAATGCCCGCAGCGAATCGCACGACCTGGATAAAAACCTCAGCACGATTACAGTAAGAAGTAAAGACGGTTTCCCGTTTAACCTTGATGTAGCACAAATTATCCACGTGCCGGCAAACGAGGCACCTAAGGTTATTGCCCGCTTTGGCAGCATGACTAACCTGGTGAGCCAGGTGCTGGAGCCCACCATAGGCAACTACTTTAGGAACTCGGCGCAGGACAGCGATGTGATATCGTTCCTGAGCACGCGTAAAGAGCGCCAGGAGAGTGCCAAAAGGCATATTAAAGATGTGCTTGATGAATATAATGTAAACGCCGTAGACACGCTTATAGGCGATATAGTGCCGCCGGAATCGCTAATGAAAACGCTAACCGACCGTAAGATTGCCGAGGAAGAGCAAAAAACCTACCAAACGCAAAAGATGGCACAGGAACAGCGCCAGGGCGTAGAGAAGGAAACAGCCATTGCCGATATGCAGAAGGAAATTGTGCGCGCCTCTCAAAGCGTAGAGATTGCCCAGCGCACCGCCGATGCCACCGTTAAAAAAGCCGAGGGCGATGCCACCAGCCTTAAGCTGAACGTTAACGCCGAAGCCGAGGCCACTAAAATGCGTGCCAACGCCGAAGCTGAGGCTACCAAGGCACGTGCCGGTGCACAGGCTGAAGCCACAAGGCTGACCGCGGGTGCCGAGGCAGAGCGCATCTCTAAAACAGGCCTTGCCGAAGCAGAGAAAATTATGGCAATAGGTAAATCTACCGCCGAAGCGTATGAGCTGCAGGTATCGGCCATGGGTGGCGACAACTTTACCCGCTACAAGATTACCGAGGAGATAGGCAAAGGCAACATTAAGGTAATTCCTGATGTAATGATAAGCGGCAACGGCGGGCCCGACGGCCCCATAAGCGGCCTTATGGGTCTTAAGCTGATGGAAATGATGGATGCCCGAAATGACAAGTCTGCCCCCGAAGCCAACTAATTTCTGATTTTTATATTAAGGAAGAGCCTTCGTGAAAGCGGGGGCTTTTTTGTGTCTTTATATCAAAATTGATTCCCTCCGGGAAAGATTATAACTTAAACCTTCTTTATAACCACAGGGCACACAAAGCCTGTCGGCAAAAAATCACAAGTTCACAAAGTAAACCACCTAAGGTGGAAGGACACAAAGCCTCCGCACATAAAAATGCAGTAACGCCATACAGCCTTGTGCTCTTTGTAAGACAACAAAGTTGTCTCCGTGTGCCTTAAAATATAGTAATAGGCCTTGTGAACGTTGTGTAGAAACTTTGTGCCCGTTGTGGCAAAATTTAAGATGTGTCTATACGAGTCCGAAGGAGGAGATAAACTATCTGCATATAAGTACAGCTATTGACCCAATCACTACGGCATTCCACCATGAGTGAAGCACCCGGGGGCGAAGCCCAGCCTTACGAAGTACTTCCCCTTTTGAGGAGTGCCCGCAGGGCGGGGTGGCTATCGGGCAACAAACTGAACAAACTGTAAACTCTTACACTCAGCACCTCAACGCAACCCTCACGCTTTTATCGCATCTAAAAAAAGTTTAACAAGATTAACTTGTTAAAATTGGCACACTCTTTGTTCTAAAAATAGCGATAAAAAAAATCAATTAAAAATGAAAAAAATTACCTTATTGTTTGCGTTCGCCTTTTCTGCCATAGGCATGAACGCCCAAAACTTTTACAACTTCACTGCTTCCCAGGCTACATATGCCGATATTACAGGAGGCACATCACTCAACAACGGTGCCGTGTGGGACTGGGATGATTTTGGCCCTGTAACCATACCCTTTACCTTTAAGGTAGCCGGACATAACGTAACAAATTTCCTTTTTGCAGATGACAACTTTTTATTGCTGGCCCCCGGCGCTGATTATGATGTAAGTGATGAGGGTGTGTATTACGTTTATCCTAACAATATTTTTATCCAGGACCGCACCTACAGCACAGGCGCCTCAACCTCGCCCATAAGCTATAAAACAGAAGGCGAAGTGGGTAGCCGTATACTAAAGCTTGAAGTAAAAAACGCAGGCCTTGAAGATGCCGTAGATATGGGCTTTAGCGAAGATGCGTTTTACCTCAATTACCAGGTATGGCTGTATGAGGGTACCAATACCATAGAAATAAGGTATGGCCAGCATAACATTACCGATGTTGATGCCGCAACCGATGGAGACGGCCTTATAGCGGGTTTACTTGAGGAAGATATCAAAGCTTATTTTGTATATGGCAATGCCGCTGCCCCATCTTATGGCGAGTATACCGAAGAAACGCTACCGGGCCAGTTGTCTTTACTGCCTTATCCTGCAAACGGCATGGTTTACAAATTTACGCCGGCTGCGGTTGCAGCAGCACCGGTATTTTCTGCACCGGCTGTAAGCCTGTACCCTAACCCGGCATCATCTGTGCTTAACCTGAAATCTGAGGGCTTTACCTCAACAGAGTATACCATTTATAATACGGTAGGTGCTGTTGTAAGCAACGGCAAATTAAACGATACCGCAAGTGCACAGGTTAATATAGAAAATCTTGCCACCGGCATGTATTTTGTTAATATAGACGGCCAGCGCCTTAAGTTCATTAAGCAGTAACCCGTCTTTCAACAACAAAATTTAGTTTTTCTGTTAATACGGCCCCTTGCGCAAGCGGGGGCTTTTTTTGTTATTCCTCTCCACGTCTCCTTTCCTTTATCTGCTGTGTAACCATAGTTTTCGAAAAGAGTGAAACTATTCCACTCCCAATAGCAAGGCGGGGTGGTTAAAAAAAAGGGGCGGCTAAAGCCACCCCGTTTATATCTTAAAATCTAATCTGTAATTACTTTTTACCCGCCGCCTCAAGGTTACGGTCAATTTTGTGCGCGGGGCGCGTCCATTTTGGTTTTTCGCCCAGCGACTGAAATTCAGAATCCACAGCTTCAACAGTCTGCGGCTGGCTTACCTTAGTAAACGGCTTTTGCGGCACAAGCCCCAGCATTTCAAACATTTTCATGTCTTCATTCACATCCGGGTTAGGCGTAGTCAGCAGCTTATCTCCGGCAAAAATGGAGTTGGCTCCGGCAAAAAAGCACATAGCCTGGCCTTCGCGGCTCATTTGCGTGCGGCCTGCACTAAGGCGCACCTGTGTTTCGGGCATTACAATACGGGTAGTAGCCACCATGCGAATCATCTCCCAGATTTCAACCGGCTTCTCATCGGCCATAGGTGTACCCTCAACAGCTACCAGCGCATTAATGGGCACTGATTCGGGCTGCGGGTTAAGCGATGCCAAAGCCACCAGCATACCGGCACGGTCGGCAATGCTTTCGCCCATGCCTATAATGCCGCCACTGCATACGGTAACGTTGGTTTTACGCACGTTATCTATTGTTTTAAGGCGGTCTTCAAACCCACGGGTAGATATAACCTCCTTATAATATTCTTCAGATGTGTCAAGGTTATGGTTGTAGGCATACAGGCCGGCTTCAGCAAGCCTTAGCGCCTGGTTTTCAGTAAGCATGCCCAGCGTGCAGCAAACCTCCATATCAAGCTTGTTTATGGTACGCACCATTTCCAGCACCTGGTCAAACTCAGGGCCGTCTTTAACGTTGCGCCATGCCGCGCCCATGCACACCCTTGATGATCCGCTGGCTTTAGCCCTTAGGGCTTGTGCCTTAACCTGGTGCACCGTCATTAAATCATTACCCTCAACTTTTGTGTGGTAGCGTGCCGCCTGCGGGCAATAGCCGCAATCTTCAGGGCAGCCGCCGGTTTTTATACTAAGCAGGGTACTAACCTGCACTACATTAGGGTCGTGGTGCTCACGGTGTATAGATGCCGCCTCATACAGCAGGTCCATTAACGGCCTGTTATACAGTGCAATAATTTCATCTTTGGTCCAGTCGTGCCTTTTTATGCTCATAATTGGATAATATTATGCCCCAAAAATAACTATTTTAGACATAAGATATGTTTAGAACCAGTAAAGATTACAGTATGCCGGGTATAGTGCCTATTAAAAAAGCCCCGATAAAAATCAGGGCTCATTTTGGTATACGTCGTGAAGCAATTATTAATGAGGGTTGTGCGCCCTGTCGTCTACTGCGTTTATTTTTTCTACCTTGTCTTTCCAGAACTGCATCAGCGAAAAAGATACTATGGCCGATGCGGCAAGGCCCTGTATAAACAGGCCTATGGCAAATTGTGGCGGAGACGGGTCTCCACCGCCTATTATATAGTCAGACGCATATTTTCTAAGATATTCTGTGCCCCCCATATATTTTGCATACATCATAAAGCTGAACACGCTCAGCAAAAGGCTTATAAAGGCCGTTAAAAACGCTGCGCCCAGGTTAGTAAAATAGCCGTTTATACCGTCTTTAAAGTTAGACCTTACGGTTCTGTTGACTCCATAGATAACAAATATAAAGTTAACCAGCCTCAGGTAAATGATATGCGAAAGGTTCAGGGCTTCCATCAGCAAAAAAAACAGGCCTATGCCTATAAAGATGATGACCGCGTTGATAAAGATTCTTTTAGTTTTCATACTTTTTGTTTTATTGTAATTCTGTTACGTTCCTGTTTCTGTACCTGCCTTACAGATACCAGTACTACGCTGATTGTTTAAATTGCAGCATTTACTAATATCTATACCGAATTTAGCCATAAAAACGCATACGCTAATATGAATTAATAAAATTTTAATACTATAAGTATTATAAAACTAACGATTTGTTAAATTGTTTTTAATTGCTGAAATTTCCGCTATAGCAGCGTGTAATAACAATTTTAGCCGAAGGTTTAACAGCAAATTAATGTGCGATGCCTATATACTTTGTAATTTTAAAGGATAAAACAACGTTTCGCCATGAATTACAGCAACATACAACAACAACTGGGCGCCGACGCCGATTCTTTACTGGGATTTAACAGCCCAAAAATTGATAAGCAGTTGCTTCACCTGCCTTCCCCTGATTTTATAGATAAGGTATTCTTACAGAGCAACCGCAGCCCGCAGGTGCTTAAAAACCTGGCGGCACTGCACAACCACGGCAGGCTGGGCGGCACAGGCTACCTCTCTATCCTTCCGGTAGACCAGGGCATTGAGCATACCGCCGGGGCATCTTTTGCGCCAAACCCCATGTACTTTGACCCTGAAAACATTATAAAACTGGCTATTGAGGGCGGCTGCAACGCCGTGGCCAGCACTTTTGGCAACCTGGCCATTATGTCAAGAAAATATGCGCACAAAATTCCGTTTATAGTAAAGCTCAATCATAACGAACTGCTTACCTACCCCACCAAGTACAACCAGATTATGTTTGGCAGCGTGCAGGATGCCTGGAATCTGGGCGCCACAGCCGTAGGCGCTACCATCTACTTTGGTTCGGCAGAATCGAGCAGCCAGATTGTGGCCGTAGCCGAAGCCTTTGAAAAAGCGCATGAGTTAGGCATGGCAACCATTTTGTGGTGCTACACCCGTAATAACGACTTTAAAAGGGATGGTAAAAACTATGAAACCGCCGCCGATATTACCGGGCAGGCCAACCATATAGGTGTTACCATCCAGGCCGATATCATCAAGCAAAAGCTACCCGACAGCAACGGCGGCTTTACGGCCATTAACTTCTCTAAGAGTAGCCCGCTGATGTATAGCAACCTTGCCAGCGACCACCCTATTGACCTGTGCCGCTATCAGCTGGCCAACTGCTACATGGGGCGTGCCGGGCTCATTAACAGTGGCGGCGAGAGCATGGGCGAAACTGATTTAACCGAATCCATCAAAACAGCGGTAATAAACAAGCGCGCCGGCGGCACGGGCTTGATTTTAGGAAGAAAGGCTTTTCAGCGCCCGTTTACCGATGGCGTAGCGCTACTGAATGCCATACAGGATGTGTATTTGTGTGAGGAGGTTGGGGTTGTTTAAGATTTTGAGATTGAATTAATATGAGCCAACCGAAATTAATTGCCTACGGCAAAAAGAAGGGTATTTGTTTTTTGCTGCCGAAATTTAATCGCTACGCGATAAACGCCGCTATATCCCGTAGGGAATTAACTTTGGTTTTTAACCTTTATTAGAATAATAGCCTTTTTCATGTGTTTCTATATTCTCAATAATCAGCTCGTTACCATAGCAAAAGATAATTTTGGCAATTGCTTTTTTACCACTGTAAATTGTCCTGTATTGTAAATCCGTATCACCAAAATTCACCCAGTCACCTATATGAAAACCATCTTTGTATTTCCATTGTACATCTTTTATATAGAAATTTGAATTTATATACAAAATGATAGGAAAAACAACGAACAGGGCACCAAGCAAATATTTTTTATATTTTTTCATACTTAATTGAGCTACAATCAATAAACATTCCCCCTGTCCCTAAAAACCTCAGCACCTCAAACCTAATACTCCTCCGTCAACAGCACCCACGGGCAATGGAAAAAATAATCCCATTCGGCAGCGGCCAGGTCAACATTGGGGTCAATTAAATCGTGGTAGGGGCCACCGTTAATAGAAACGCGGGTATGGGCATACACCGCCACATTTATATGCTGTGCGGCAAAATGCTGCTTTATGCGCTGTGCGGTTTGCCAAATCATATCGGGCCGCGTGTTCATGCCGCTGCGCTGCTTGGGCGTCAGGTCAGTATAGGTATCATAAAACAAGGGCAGGCCGGTGGCCTTGTCCATCACTTTAAAATCGGTATCGCCGGCACGGCTGCGCAGCATCATGCGCCAGCTCAGGCGGTGGCCTTCTTCGGTCCACAGCACATCGCCCGCAATAAAATAATGGCGCAGGGGCAATACTGCCTGAATAACGAGGTAAGGCACAAAAAAGCAGTATAAAATGTTTTTCGCTTCGGGCGTATAGGTCAGTACTTCAGCCTGTGGCTTTTTCCGGAAGAACACTTTCCTTATCTTCTCCGCCGGAAAAAAGAACACCGCAAAGCTCAGCGCAAAAAACGGAAAGATGCCTATTTTAAGCGTAACCGAATTAAAAATATGAAATATGAGCGATGCCACAAAAGCAATAGTGCGCGTGCGCTTAAACAGCATAAGCGGCACCACAAGCAGGTCAAACGCAATGCCGGCGTAGGCAATAAACAGGTAAAACCACTTCTGCGTCATTATTTTGTGCAGCGTGGGGTTTGTTATGGTAGCGTCGAGCAGGTTTTTAGTAAAGGTACCGTCCAGCCAGTCAGGGTAAAACTTGGCCAGCGTGGCAAAAAAATATACAATGCTTACCTGGATAATCATTACATACGAGCACCAGGCCGGCATGGTCAGGCTCCTCATCTTAGGATTGAATCTTGCATCTAATGAGGCATAGCGGTGCGCCGGTAAAAAGCACATCATAAGGCACACCAGCACCAGCAGGTAGTAGTGATTGTTGTAGGATGTTTTCTGCATAAAGTACACTCCTGCCCACAGTACGGTAAATGCCGCAATGCTATAGCGGTATTTGTATCCTATCATGACCCGCAACCCTAGTATGCCCATAAGGGCAAAGTAGTAGTACATGCCGTTGCCGGGCAACGGCTGCAGCCACTCCATACCTATAAAAGAGAACGTGAATTTAGGGGTAATAAAATTGCTTTTAACCCAGCCTGTAAAGATGGCGCCAAAGGTTTCGCAGGCCAGCAAAAACCCCAGGAATATCCTGAAGAGCACCAGCGGGGCGTTATCTATGGGCGCAAACAGGCGGTTTTTCATAAGCCCTTTTCTTTAAAGTATTGTATGGAGCTTTCCTTGTCACGTGCAAGCTGCTGTTTCAGTTCGTCAACAGAAGCAAATTTTTGTTCAAACCGCAGGCGGTGGTGCAGGCTTATGCGCAGCTGCGCGTTATAAATATCCGCATTAAAGTCAAAGAAATGAACCTCAATGGTTTCCGTAGTACCGTCAACGGTGGGGCGTGTGCCTATATTCATCATGCCCAGTGCCGTTTTACCATTTATCGATGCAGAAACCGTGTACACACCGTGGGCGGGCACCAGTTTGTAGTCCTCGGTCAGTCTTATATTCGCGGTAGGAAAACCAATGGTGCGGCCCAGCTGCTTACCGGTAACTACCTTACCCGTAATAAAATACGGGTAGCCCAGGTAACGGTTGGCCTTGCTGATGAGCCCTTCGGTTAACGCATTCCTTATTTTGGTGCTGCTTACCGAAACCTCCTCTACCTCAAGGGCGGTTATCTGCTCTACCTCAAAGCCATATTGCTCTCCAAACTGGATCAGGTCGTTAATATCTGCGGTACGGTTGCGGCCAAAACGGTGGTCGTGGCCTATGATTATTTTTTTGGTGTTGAGACGGTCTACCAGTACATCCTTTACAAATTCTTCTGCCGTAAGGCGGCTAAATTCTTTACTAAAGGGGTGTATAATAAGGTTATCAATGCCAAAAAGTTCCAGCAGGTAGGCCTTTTCATCCATGGTATTAAGCAGCTTAAGCCCGTCTGCCTGCTGCAGCACCATGCGCGGGTGCGGAAAGAAAGTAAGCACCACGCTCTCGCAGCCCGTTTCTTTACTGCTGTTCTTCAATTTTTCAAGGATACTTTTATGTCCCTTATGCACACCGTCAAAAGTGCCAAGGGTAACTATGGTTTTTTTAGCAGGGCTAAATGCCTGTATGGAGTGGTAAATTTTCAAACCTTGTATTTAAGTAAGCAAATTTAATTTATTTGTACTGATTCTGTATAAACTATTTGTAAATATGGCGTTTGAGCCGCAAAACGATAATTTTTAGTATGAAATCATTTTAGGAATTATCGGCGTGCCGATGGTTCTTTGCATCAAGGCAAAAGGACAATATGTGTAGGGTTTTTATGAGATCGCTTCGTGCCTGGCGATGACGGTACCTGAGAAAATCCGTTTAAATCCGCTCAATCCGCGTTCCTTTTAAAAATCTACGCTAACCAGCACACTCACCGCATTACCCCCAAAACCCACGGCATTGACCAGTATTTTTTTCAAATCTCTCTTCTGCTCCTGCGGGTAGAACGGCGAGGTAATGAACCGGTTGTGCTGCAGCATCAATACAGCGAACTCCAGGCTCAAAAGCCCTGAGGCACCAAAGGTGTGCCCTATCTTCCATTTGTTGGTGGTAAGCAGCGGCAGGCTTTCGCCGAAGATATTCTTTATGGCGTTAAGTTCGGATGAATCACCCTTTACCGTGCCGGGCGCGTGCATTACAATGGCATCAACCTCATTTAAATCAACACCGGCCAGCGCCATCTGCATACTTTTTTGCAGGCATTCCGCATCCGCCGAGATGGATACGCTGTGCTGCAACACCTCAGTAGCATAGCCAATACCCTGAATAACGGCAAGGGCATTAGGCACAATACCTAACTCCAGGCAGGCCATACCCGCGCCTTCGCCCAGCACCATGCTGCTGTGGGTTTTATCCATATCGAGAGCGCGGCAAAAATACTCGCCCGTTTCGCGGCTGTATATTTTCATGGCCTGCATCTGGGCAATGGTAAATGGCGTTAACGGCGCTTCAGAGCCCCCTACAAGAAACTTATCGGCCATGCCCGAGCGTAGCCATGCCACGCCGTTTAAAAGCGCGTGCAGGGCAGTAGAACACGTTATGGAGTGCGATATATCGGGGCCGGTGCTTTTTAGGTCCTGCGCCACCCAGGATGATATGTTGCCCAGCGTTGTAGCCGGCGATGCCTGTACCGCTGTTTTCCCGGTAGACAAAAATTCGGCGTGGTGCTGCTCAAAAAGGCCGGTTGCCCCGCGCGATGACCCAATGTTGATGCCAAAGCTGTCGCCAGCGCCCCACCCTGCCTGCTGTACCGCGTTTCGGGAAGCAAGGAGTGCAAACAGCACGCTTTCGTCAAGGTTTTTATAGTGCAGGCTGCTGTTCTTTAAATCTTCGGCCTCCTGTTTCAGCAGGCCGGAGAGCGCCGCTCCCGGAGCAGCCGTATCTCCTGCCTGTATGGTTGTAATAAAAGAAGCGTCGTTAAGATAGCTCTCCCAAACGCTCTCAGGCGTATGCCCCAGCGGCGAAAAAGAGCCTATGGATGTAATGGAAACCGGTGTTGCCAATATGGTGGTATTTTGAGGCAAAGGTAGGGCAAACATAAAAAAACCGCCTCATGCAGGGCGGTTAAATATCTTTTGCTCAAAATAGCATGTTGTTATAGATTTGAGCTGTTCCTCACCGCTAAGCACCCGGCTAAAGGCATCCCATTGCCGTTGCGGAATAAACTTTTGCAGTGGCTGCTGTACTGCTTCAATGTTACCGAGGTTATCCTGCACCGCCTTATCCCAGATATCGTGGTAACGCAGTATATCATCAGGATACACCACCTTGCGCTCAGTACCCTCATCCATAGCCTCAAAAGGCTCCGATACATTTAGGTAGCCATAATCATCTGTTAGCTCCTCCCCGGGATGTATGTCGCGTATGGCTATTTCAAAATCATAGGCCGTGCTCACGCAGCTCGACTTAAAACTGTGGTTTACAAATTTGGCGTTATCCCAGCACAGCACTTTTTCGCCTTTATTGTTTACAAAGCAATAACGCTCCAGGTAGCCCTGCATTAACGGGTCTATAGCAGCGGCCTGCTGTGGGCTGTACACCTGGTCGAGCGCGTCCTGCACCCACGTTATGGTGCCTTTTGGTATAAACTTAGTGGCTACCACGCCGTAGCCTACAACATCATTAATAAAGCGGAGTTCGGTATCAGGATGTATCATCGGGTAACAATTGTTACCTAAAATTACAAGATTTTTTCAAGTGCTTCCTCTACCGTTTCATAAATATTTGCTAATAAATCATCGCTTATTATATAAGGCGGCAGTATGTACACAATATTGCCCACAGGCCTAAGGATAATGCCTTTACTTATAAAAAAGTCATACAGCCTGTTACGGAAACCCCCGTAATACTCCTCTGCGCCGTCGCGCATAATTTCCAGGGCAAATATAACGCCCAGTACCCGTGCTGTTTTTACGCGTGGGTGTTTTTCAACCTTTTGCTTAAAGGCAAGGTGCTGCACGTGCACACGCTGTATATTGCCCTGCATTTGCTCTGTTTGTAACAAATCAAGGCCGGCAAGCGCCGCCGCGCACCCGGTAGGGTTGGCTGTAAAGGTATGTCCGTGAAAAAGCGCCTTATTTACATCATCGCTGTAAAAGCCGTCAAAAATTTGTTGGGTAAATGTAGTTATTGCCATCGGGATGGTGCCGCCGGTAAGCGCCTTGCTTAGGCACATCATGTCGGGCTGCTGTTTAAGGTAATCGCACGCAAAGGTTTTGCCGGTTTTGCCAAAGCCTGTCATTACCTCATCGGCAATGGTAAATACGCTATGCGGTTTACAGGCAGCAATCAGTGGATCTAAGGCTTCAGGTGCATACATTACCATACCCGCCGCGCCCTGCACCAATGGCTCAAAAATAAAAGCAGCATACTGCCCTGTAGCCACCAGTTTTTCTAAAGCGGCCAGGCTTTCGGCCTCGCGGCCTGCGGTGGGTACGGGAATCCGTTCTACTTCAATCAACGACCCAGTAAAGGCCTCGGTAAAAAATGAGATGCCGCTGGCTGCCATGGCCGCAAACGTATCGCCATGAAACCCATTTTCAAAGGCTATAATTTTGGTGCGCTTTTCGCCCTTGTTGTAAAAATATTGCAGCGAGGCTTTTATGGCAATCTCTACTGCTGTTGACCCGTTATCGCTAAAGAACAGTTTCTTTTGGTTGGATGGCAGCAAGGGTAGCAGCCTTTCGGCCAACTGCTGTGCCGGGCCGTGGGTAAAACCGCCAAAAAGCACATGCTCCAGCGTGGTGAGCTGTTTATAAATAGCATCGGCAATGTACCTGTTGCTGTGGCCGTAGGGGTTAACCCACCAGCTGGCAATGGCATCTATATATTGCGTGCCGTCTTCTCCCCAAAGCAACGCGCCCTCACCCCTTGCAATGGCAATGGGCGCCGGGGCGGTTTTATGCTGGGTATAGGGATGCCAAATATAATTTTCCAATTCTTTAATTTTTTAATGTAACAATAAAGAGGCAAGCTGCTACCTGCCACCTGCTATCTCAAATAACTTCTCCCCGAATTCCTCCGCATACTGTGCAATAACATTCTGGTCAAAGTAGGGTTCATCAGCAATGCGGCCTATTACAGTGAGCCCTGTTTTTTTAAGGATGATCTCTTCGCTCGCCGGGTTATCGCCGTTAAAGATAATCCCCGTAATGTGTATATCCCTTGCTTTTAAAACTTCAATGGTAAGCAGCGTATGGCTGATGCTTCCCAGGTAATGGCGGCTCACCACAATTACGTTATAATCGGGTTTAATAAGGTCAGCAATGGTATCATTATCATTCAGCGGAACCAACAACCCGCCCGCGCCTTCAATAACCAAATGGTTGGCCGTTTCAGGTTCTTTTATATTCTCCAGGCTTATGGTAACGCCATCTAATGCTGCCGCCAAATGCGGACTTGCAGGTGTGCTGAGCGCATAGCTGTTAGGGTGTATTACGGTTTTGGCATTGCTCAGGTAGCGCTTAACCTTATGGCTATCACCATTATCGAGGTCGCCAGCCTGTATGGGTTTCCAGTAGTCGGCCTCAAGGGCCTCGGTAATAATGGCCGATGCTATGGTCTTGCCCACATCGGTACCTATACCGGTTATAAATAGTTTCATTTGATATTAAATTCGTGACTGCAATTGCTACAGCGGTATTTGTATTTTGTATAAAACGGCAGCGTAGCAAAAAAGCCAAAACTGAATATAAATGCCAGCAGCGACTTTACATCTTTAATAGATGTACCTACATCAACCGTGGCGCTACCGCAGCTGGGACATACTACGTTATTGCCTTTATCATCTACAGAGTAGCGGCTTATTTCTTCTATTACCTGCTTTGCCCGTGCTGCATCTTCGGTTTTGACAAAAAGCTTTACGCCGCCTATGGCATTGCTAACAAGCGGATCTGTATCTATCGTGAAATTATCTGCCATAAATACCTCAAGGCCATCGGCCTCAAGGCGGCCTTTTATAATTACCGCTTCAGATGAGTATTGGTATACTCCTATTTTTTCAAATGCCTGTTCCATAATCGCAAAGTTACTAAATAGTTTGTCCGTCTTTACAGCCTCTATTTAGCGCATGGCTACTCACAATTTTAATATAATGTTATCAATAAGCGATTTTATAATTCCTAATTTTGAAAGTTATCCACTAAATTTTAACACGTTTTTACTGATATGGAACTAAAAGTACCTGCTTACATCAAAACGGTTTTTATAGCCCTGCTGATTATTATTATCGTATTTTTTATGATTGTTGCAAAGGGCATACTGGTTCCCCTGCTGGTTTCAGGCTATATAGGCATGCTGCTTACCGCGCCGTGCAATATGCTTGAACGCCGCAAAATTCCGCGATCGCTCAGCGCTGCAATATGCCTGCTTATTTTTGTAGGACTAATAGGTGCCGTGCTGGTGTTTATTTATATGCAGGTAAAAGGTTTTACAGCCGACCTGGGTGATGGCCTTACCACTAAAATAAATGACATGGTTATTAATGCCAATAAATGGGCTAAAGATACTTTAGGAATGGACCTGGGCATGTCACGCGGCTTTGAAATGAAAAAGGCGGTAGAAATTGTAGGCCCCGAAGACAGCACCCCCACAAAAATGATTTTTGACACAATAGGCACACTAAGCAATATTATAATACTGCCCGTTTTTATATTCTTCCTGCTTATATACCGCGATCACCTGGCTGTGTTTGTAACTAAAGTATTCCGCCGGCAGGATAATGATTTTTTGCTGCACAAGCTTACTTCCATCCGTAAAATTGTGCATGCTTACATTATGGGCGCCGGTAAGGTAATGTGCATACTTGCAGTGGTAAACACAGCTGTGTTGTTTGCGCTGGGTATTAAGCACGCTATATTTTTTGGGGTGCTGGCCGGTATGTTAAACATCATTCCGTATCTGGGCCCAACGCTGGGCGCCATACTGCCCTTCTTTTTTGCGTTGGTAACTAAAGACAGCCTTTTTTACCCGTTTGCCATAGTAGTGGCGTTTACATTTATACAGCTGCTGGAAGGATCATTTCTTACCCCAAAAATTACAGGCAGCAATGTAAACCTTAACGCGCTGGTTACCTTTTTAGGCCTGCTTATAGGCGGTGCCATTTGGGGCATTGTAGGCATGATACTCATAATACCTACAATAGCCATACTTAAAAAGCTCTTTGAGCTGAGCCCAGATACGCAGCCTTATGCTTACCTCTTTGGCGAAGAAGACAGCAACTGGTTTAAAAAGCGGGAACGAAGAACGCACAAGGCAAAAGCCAGTAAGGCCCAGGATGAAAAAACTGATGAAGAAGTTAAAAAGGTCATGAAGAAAGGAGAGCCTGAGTAAGCAGCTCCAGCGCCTTCGTTACCTGCTCTTTAGTATTATAAGCATGTACACAAAAACGCAGCCTTTCCTGCCCGGCAGGCACTGTGGGCGATAATATGGGCTTAACGCCAAAACCGGCCTCCTGTAATATAAGCGCCATTCGCTTCACTTTTTCGTTACCATGCACCACAATGCAGTGTATGGCAGAAAAACTCAGTATAAACCCGGTAAGGTTAAGCCGTTCGCTTTCCCATTTAAAATGCATAATAATATCATGCAACGCGGTGCGAATGTCTTCGCGCTCCTTCATGAGCCTGTAGGCACAAATTATAGCGGCAAGCGTGTGCGGTGGCAGCGCCGTAGTATAAATAAAGCTACGGGCAAAATTTATAAGGTATGTGCGCAGGGCTCCGCTGCACAAAACCGCAGCGCCGTGGCAGCCCAGGCCTTTACCAAAAGTTACAATACGCGCAAAAACATCATCGGGGTTGCAGTGTACCTGTAGCAGGCCTTCGCCATTTTTACCAAAAATACCAAGGGCGTGGGCCTCATCTACCACCAGCCTGCACTTGTAGCGCTTAGCCATATCGGCAAAAGCAGCAAGGTTGGGCGTATCGCCATCCATAGAAAAAACCGACTCTGTTACAATATAAAGCTCATCGCCCTTGCTGCGGTGGCGCTCCACGAGTTTATACAGCGCCTCTGTATCATTGTGCGGAAATTTATAGGCCGATGCATTGCTTAGGCCTATGCCATCGCGAATAGAGGCATGTATATATTCGTCATACAAAACCACATCGCCCTTTTGCGGCACGCTGCTAAAAAACCCCACATTAGCATCGTACCCTGAATTAAATATAAGGGCACTCTCTGCCTGATGAAATGCGGCTATCATTTCCTCTGCAACATCATACAGGCCGTGGCTGCCGGTAATAAGCCTCGAGCCGGTAGACCCGTTTATTTTTATGCCGGCCTCAACCAGGTATCGGTGTGCGGCATCAAACAACTCTTCTGATTGCGCAAAACCCAGGTAATCATTAGTGGAAAAATCTATGGCAGAACCTATTGTACCGGTTTGCCTAAGGGCATTGGCAGCAACACGCTCTTCCAGTTTAGCAGCTAATTGTTTTGGCAGGTTTTGCATATTCAAAATTAAGCATTTTAATTTTTATAGCAATAAAATATTTTTTATCAATGTTTTATTATCGTTTATCAATAATTTATATATTTGTTGAAACCTAAATCGAGTTTTATGAAACGTCTTTCCTTTTTACGCAAACTTGTACATATCTTTTTTGTAGCCTGTATGATAGGCCTCATTTTTGGCTTTCCATTTATTTTGATGATAGGTTTTTTCCCTGAGAGGATACCGGCTGAAATTTTTGATATGCCTGCTACAGATTTACATATTGAAGACATAGTGTATTTGTTCCTGGAATTGGTTTCTACCATATTTTATGTGTATGCACTGTATTTGTTTAAAAAAACGCTGGTGCTTTTTGAAAAGAAAAAGGTATTTAGTTTTGATGTAATAAAGCTACTGGATCAAACAGGCAGGGCAATTATTATAGGTTGTATTATAGGCGCCGTAAGTTCCTTTATGTATGCTACGCTTGTAGAAGGTGCGTTTGAAATTGATTTCACTACAGGATGGGATTCATCACTATTTATCCTCGGGCTTGGCCTGTTCTTTATTGTATTGGGCGATGTGTTCAGGATGGCTAAAGAAATGAAAGAAGAAAACGACCTAACTGTATAATATTATGAAACATCATTTAAACATCATACTGCTGGCTTTACGTGTACTGATTATATGCATGGGCATATCAGCATTATATAATTTTTTTAGCGCCTATGTTAATGCCGTGCATAAAGATGAAGCCATGGCCATTATTGCCGAAAAATTTCATCTATCGGCTCCACCAGGTAAACCGGCTCCATATAGTACAGCACCATTGCCCTATTACTTTATATGCTGCGGTATTTTATTGTGTTATCTGGTGTATGTACTGGTACAACTAAACCGTAGTTTCAACAGGCTTAAAAAAGGCAATATTTTCTACGAAAAACAGGCCATTGAATTTAAGCGGGCTGGCGGGGGCTTAATTATTTTTGCCAAGTGTAATTACTTTATTAATTGCGGTTTCGGGGCGGTATTTTTTATGTCGGTGCATGGTTTTCTAACAGAGATACCCCAATTTTTATTTATTTACCTCGCCGGAAAACTTGTCTTGGTACTGTATTATCTTGCAGAAAAAGGCACTTTTTTAAAAGAAGAGGCTGACTTAACCATTTAGCCCATGCCTATAATTATAAACCTTGACGTAATGCTGGCCAGGCGAAAGATGCGCAGTAATGAGCTGGCCGATAAAGTAGGCATTACCACCGCAAACCTCTCTATACTTAAAACCGGTAAGGCTAAGGCCATACGGTTCAGCACCCTCGAAGCCATTTGCCAGGTGTTGGAGTGCCAGCCCGGCGATATTATGGAGTATATAGAAGAGTCATAAAGTCTATAAAGCCCAAAACGGGCAATTCTTTTATTGCTGGATTACTATTTTTATTAAGATGTTGTAACTTCTGCAGGCATTTCTATAAGCCATTTATGGTCATTAGGTATAGTGGCATCCAGAAGCCCTATGCCCATGCGCCCGGCTATGGTGGTACCCATCTCAAGGGCTTTCATACGATTATGGTGCTGCGTAATGGTTAAGCAGTGCGGGGCATCATACCAAAGGTTTATATCATATACGTGCGTGGTTACAGAGTCGCCATCACTATCATCGTCCCGGTATCCCTGCCTAAAAACAGATATATATTTCCCTTCGGGCAAATTAAGCCACCTGGTTAGGTTAAACGGGCCAAGCCGCTTACCATTTCGAAATTTCTTTTTTTTGAAGTTGATTTCAAAGGTATAAACCGTAGCAAAATTTAATGACAGAACAATACATATAGGAAATAAAACCACAAGAACCTTAAACCATGCTTCATCTTCAATAAGACTTATTCCTATGTAAAGATAAAGATATACGGTTATACCCCCTGTAATGCCAATTGCTAAAAACAAAAGATTTAAAACCGTATGTATAGTCTTGCCACCATCCTGTATTTTTATGTTGTTACTTTTCATGTAGCTACAAATTAAACAAATTTATTTAATTTTAGCAGCACCAACTGATAAGATATTGAATAACACACGCTAAACCTGAATTAATGAAACACCTACTTACCCTAACCCTGCTGTTCACGCTGCTCATTTCATGCCAAAAAAACGAAAGCAAAACACCCGCTAAGGCTCCAAAAACAGCAGTGACAATCATTGATAAAGACAAAAACGAAATTGAAAAACTGGTAAAAGGTATGTACAGGTGGCAGAAAAAGCGCCAAAGCTTATTACATGAGTTCAGGTGTTTTGTTAAAGACACCGTAGTTGTTGGCCTTGACCCCATTTCTCATAGCCTGTACTTAAAAAGCCTTCATGACTCCGGGTTCTTTTCGGGAGAATTTAGAGGCAACATGACCCGGATATTCAAAAAACAGGATGAGCTGGTACGCAGCAAAAAGGTTGAGTGGTATACTACTGAGATGGGCCCGTTTGATAGCGGCGCCAACCCGTGGTGCAATTGCCAGGACGAACTTTCATACGATGAAATATCGCTGCATTTTGAAAAAATTGACACCACCGGCGCAACATTTTACTGGAACTGGGAAGGCGTTGATGATAGCTGGGCAAAACATCATTATGCCATGCGCACCGTTAAAGAAAATGGTAAATGGAAAATAGCATATATGCAGGGCTGGGATTATGAAGAGAATACAAAGCCGCGTTTTTAAACAAAAAACCCTTCTCATTGCTGAAAAGGGTTTCTCTGGTAAGTATAGATGAATTAGTCAACCAGTATAATCACTTTGTTGTCTTTAAGCTCCAGCGTGCCGCTTTTAATGGGCAGCAGGAATTTTTGGTCTTTGTCTGATCTCGCAAAACGTGGGCCAAATTCGGCCGTTTTAAAATCAGGCAGTGCTATCTTGATGTTGCCCTCAGCCAGTATAGATATTATATTGGCGTGGTGGTTAAGCATCTGGAATTCGCCATCAACACCCGGCACAGTTACCGATGTAACCCCGCCTTTAAAAAGGTGCCCTTCCGGCGATACTATTTCTAATGATAACATATATTTTAGTTTGTGGTTCAGTGTTCAGAGTTCAATGTTTGGTGCCAAAAAAAACTTTGAACCCTAAACTTTAAACCTTGAACAGCGAAGCCGTTTTACGCTTCAGCTAACATTTTCTGACCTGCTTCAAGCACATCCTCAATGGTGCCTTTAAGGTTAAAGGCCGCCTCCGGAAGGTGGTCAAGCTCACCATCAATAATCATGTTAAAGCCTTTGATGGTATCTTTAATATCTACAAGAACGCCCGGTATACCGGTAAACTGCTCAGCTACGTGGAACGGCTGAGAAAGGAAACGCTGCACCCTGCGCGCACGGCTTACAGAAAGCTTATCTTCTTCGCTAAGCTCTTCCATACCAAGAATGGCAATAATGTCCTGTAGCTGCTTGTATTTTTGTAGTATCTCTTTAACGCGTTGCGCTGTGTTGTAGTGCTCATCACCAAGAATTTGCGGTGTAAGTATCCTTGACGTAGAGTCAAGAGGGTCTACCGCAGGGTATATACCAAGCTCGGCAATTTTACGGCTCAATACTGTAGTAGCATCAAGGTGGGCAAAAGTTGTAGCCGGGGCCGGGTCAGTCAAGTCATCCGCAGGAACATAAACCGCCTGAACTGATGTAATTGAACCTTTTTTAGTTGATGTAATACGCTCCTGCATGGCACCCATCTCAGTAGCAAGCGTAGGCTGGTAACCTACCGCCGATGGCATACGGCCCAATAGCGCCGATACCTCAGAACCCGCCTGTGTAAAACGGAAGATGTTATCTACAAAGAAAAGAACGTCTTTACCCTGAGCTTCACCGGCACCATCACGGAAGTATTCTGCAATGGTAAGGCCCGAAAGCGCTACACGTGCACGTGCTCCCGGCGGCTCGTTCATCTGGCCAAACACAAAGGTAGCTTTAGACTGCCTCATGCCTGCTTTGTCAACTTTGGTCAAATCCCAACCGCCGTTTTCCATAGAGTGCATAAAGTCGTCGCCATATTTTATAATGCCCGATTCAAGCATCTCACGCAAAAGGTCATTACCTTCACGTGTGCGCTCTCCTACACCGGCAAATACCGAAAGACCACCGTGGCCTTTGGCAATGTTGTTAATCAATTCCTGGATAAGTACTGTTTTACCTACACCGGCTCCACCAAATAATCCAATTTTACCACCTTTTGCATACGGCTCAATAAGGTCGATTACCTTAATACCGGTAAACAAAACTTCAGATGAAGTGGCAAGGTCTTCAAACCTTGGGGCCGCACGGTGAATAGGCAGTCCGGCAGTACCCGCTTTAGGCAGGTCGCCAAGGCCGTCAATAGCATCGCCAATTACATTAAACAAGCGGCCGTAGATGTCACCACCAATAGGCATTTGTATAGGAGCACCTGTACCGGTAACTTCTGTACCTCTGCTCAAACCATCGGTAGAGTCCATAGAAATAGTACGTACCGTATTTTCGCCCACGTGCGACTGTACTTCAAGTACTAATTTTGTACCATCTTTTTTAGTGATTTCAAGTGAATCATAAATTCTTGGAAGCACGGTATCCTGGGCGCTAAACACCACATCAACCACCGGTCCGATAATCTGTGCAACTTTTCCTATTACTGTAGACATTGCTTATGTATTTATTAAACAGCTATTTATCGATTTAGAAAAAACCTCTTTTTTCCGAGTGCAAAGATAGTTTTTTATATCTGAATTATGCAAATTAAAACATTGCGTTTTTTGCAGTAAATAATGGTTTTTTGAGCAATTGCAGTAGCGAAAGGAGGTGTGGGGAGGGGTGTTTTGAGGATAATGAGAAGATTATACAACCCCTTTACACATCAATTATCCTCTACATCTATAATTACTTCATTTTTGATTCTTCTGTATTGAGGAATCCCAACATGAATTTAAAATAGTAAAAATCTTCCATTACCTTTTCTTTTTCAGAATAAACCGCCACATTAAGTGTAGAATCATTATTATGAAGATGATATGTGCTGCCTGCATTAGAATATACCTGCTCTGATATTTTTGCTTCTATTAAATTTTCCAGGAAGTCTGATATTGTTTTTTTATCCCTGGCTGTTAATGCGATAGTAGTTTTATATTCCAACGGCTTGTTTTTCAGTCCATAATAGGCACTTATGGAATCACAGTTAAATCGGTAGCGTTTATATTCTAACATATATTGCTCTTGAGAATTTACATACATCCTGAATTTTTCCAGTGGCCCACCCCATTCACCACAATTATCAAGGCGTACATCAAGATATAAAGTATCTGGCTTGACGTCACCATGTTCATATTCAGGGAAAAAAGCATCATTTTCAGCCTTATTTATGTGCTCATGTTTATGCGAGACAGGCTCCTCTCTATTACACGCGAGAATGATCAACAATAAAAAAACCAGGAGTGTATATTTCATTTTTGTGTTTTTTCACCACTGCTGCAACCTTATCCACTATTATTTGTCAGGGCAAATTCAAAGGCGCCCACGGCTACATAGTTATACTGGGAACCAATCATTTAAACTCATCTTGTTTATTTTTGATGGTTTTAAAAGTCCATTTAACGTATATCAAAATAATTCATAAAACCCGCCTTAGTTATAAAGGCGCCATCACTATTCTGCTGTGTAAAGAGCTTGTTCTGTTTTTTATCCCAATATATTACATCAGGAAAATACCTATCCACCTCAACAGGTTTTTTTGTAAAGATAATAAGGTTACCTTTTATACGAAAATTGCCATAATAAGTGTCAGTTGTGCCAATAAGGCTGGTACCATACATCTCTGCCGTACCATCTTCCCTTAATATAAGCGTATCATAATAATGATCATCATTGTTAGTAGCGGTTAGTATCCTGCCGGGTTTAAACAAATCAGAACCAGCCATGATAATACCGGAGAGTAAAAGGAGCACTGCCGCATGGCTGGCTAATTTTATGCGTGCGTTTTTAAAATTATTGATTGCAGCGCGTATTGTAGAAAACAGCGACAACACATGAAAAACAAGTGCCGGCAGTATGATGTACCAAAACAGAAAAAGGTTTGCCATCATACCATTAATGTAGTGGCTTATGAGCCAGGCTACCATAATTGCTGAAGATATTATAATTGTGGTATCGCTAAAAGGGGATTTTTGGGCGTTCATGAGGATTTTGTTGATACTGTAAAACTACAAAAAAGCCCCCAAGGAAAACTTAGGGGCCATATATAATCAATATTAAATATCAAAAAGAAAATTACTCCACCGTAACCGACTTCGCTAAATTCCTTGGCTGGTCTACATTACAGCCGCGCATTACCGCAATGTGGTAGCTTAACAGCTGTAGCGGAATGGTAGTAATCAGCGGGCTAAGCGCATCGCTGGTTTCCGGAATTTCTATAACGTGGTCGGCCAGGCTTTTAACCTGTGTGTCGCCTTTTGTTACCACAGCTATAATTTTGCCGCTGCGAGCTTTTATTTCCTGTATGTTGCTTACAATCTTGTCATAATGCTCCTGCTTAGGCGCTATAATAACCACCGGCATCTTATTATCTATAAGCGCTATGGGGCCGTGCTTCATTTCGGCAGCAGGGTAACCCTCGGCATGGATGTAGGATATTTCTTTGAGCTTAAGCGCGCCTTCTAACGCTACCGGAAAGTTATAGCCCCTGCCCAGGTACAGGCAGTTAGGCGCATCTTTATAAATGCTGGCAATGCTTTGTATCTCAAGATTACACTCCAGCGCCTGCTGTACTTTTTGAGGTACCGTATCAAGCTCCTGAAGGTACTGAAAGTAAGCATCGCGGCTAAGCGTGCCCTTAGCCCTGCCTATGCGCAGCGCCATAAGCGTAAGCACGGTAATTTGCGTAGTAAATGCCTTGGTAGATGCCACCCCTATCTCAGGGCCGGCATGGGTATAGGCACCCGTATGCGTTTCGCGCGAGATGGACGAACCCACCACGTTACACACGCCAAAAACAAACGCACCATTTTCTTTAGCCAGCTTAATGGCCGCAAGGGTATCGGCTGTTTCGCCCGATTGTGATATAGCAATAACCAAATCGTTAGGGCGTATCACCGGGTTCCTGTACCGGAACTCCGATGCATACTCCACCTCAACCGGTATGCGCGTAAATTCTTCAAAAATATATTCGGCTACGAGGCCGGCATGCCATGACGTACCACAAGCTATAACGATAATCCTGTCGGCATTTAAAAACTTTTGCAGGTTATCTTCTACACCACTCAGTTTTACTATACCGTCATCGGCCCTAAGGCGCCCCCTAAAGGTATCTTTTATGGCGTTAGGCTGCTCATAAATCTCCTTAAGCATAAAATGGTCAAAACCGCCTTTTTCTATCTGCTCAAGGTTCATTTGCAACTCCTGTATGTATGGATCTACTAAAGAGTCGTCTTTGATTTTACGAATTTTTAATGGCTTGGTAAGGCTGATAATTGCCATCTCCTCATCATCAAGATATACTGCATTGCTGGTATATTCTATAAACGGGGTAGCATCGCTTGATACAAAAAATTCACCTTCACCCACGCCTATGGCTAATGGGCTGCCCAGGCGGGCCGCCACAATTTCATCGGGGTTTTGCTTATCAAAAACCGCAATGGCATAAGCGCCAACAACCTGGTTAAGGGCTATTTGTACCGCCTTGCCCAGTTTTATATGTTCTTGTTTTTTAACTTCTTCAATAAGGTTAACCAATACTTCGGTATCTGTATCGCTATGAAAAACATAACCCCTCTTTATCAGTTCCTTTTTAATAGGATCGTAATTCTCAATAATACCGTTGTGCACAATAACCAGGTTACCGGAGTTGCTAACGTGCGGGTGTGAGTTTACATCATTTGGCACACCATGTGTAGCCCAGCGGGTGTGGCCTATGCCTATGGTGCCCGTAAGTGTAATTTCTTTTTCGGCGCGGGCCTCAAGGTCGGTTACTTTACCTTTGGTTTTGCTCAGCTTCAGCGCGCCGTTTTCATACAGCACCACACCGGCGCTGTCATAACCGCGGTATTCAAGCCTTTTAAGCCCCTTAATAACAACAGGGTAAGCTTGCCTATGGCCTATGTATCCTACAATTCCACACATAATTACTCTGTTGTATTGGGTTTTGTGTAAAAAATTTCCAGCTTAGCACGTTTTTCTTCGGGCACGGCAGGGTTTGTACCATATAATATAATACCAAACGGGTGCGTAACCGATGCCACCGGAAGTACTTTAACATCTGCACTGGCAGGGTCAACTCCGGGGCGGGCATAATTTACCTGCTCTGTAAAAGGGTTTTTAAGTGCCGCATTGCCGGTTTCGGTAATATTTTCGGTCACCACAAGCGCCAGCTTTACATTTGTAGAGTCTTTAGTAATAATATTATTTACATGGTTGGTTATCCGTATTTTGTAGCGGATAGTGCGGCCATCGGCACCTAACTCAGCTATACCGCCATGCACATATTTATTGTATTTTGTATTAAGGCTCGTGGTAAGGTCACTATAAGTATAGTCATACAGCGGGCGCTTGTTATTTACATCATACAGGTATACCCGCAAAGGCTCTATAGCCTGCCTGCCGCTGGTACCGGTAATGCCCATAGCCGACCTGTCTACATAAAACACAAGGTTAGCCTCATTAATCATGGCTTCTTCTGTTTGTAACTGCGCAATTTGCTCAGGGCTAAGTATATCTATAAAAGCCATAGAGCCTTCGCCCCCTTTTATATAAAGCTTTTCATCGCCTTCTGTGGTATTTGTGGCAGCAAGTGCAGCCTCGTAGGCCTGGGCATTATTTGTGTTGTTTTGCAAAAGGTTTAGTGAGTTGCCACCCAGGCTAATCAAAAGTTCTTTAGCTTCCTGTAACGTACCGCCTGTATCAGGATCTACCTGTGTATTGCCGTTTGAGTCTAAGTCATTTTGCCTGTAAACAATCTTTATTTCGCCATCTTTAAATCTTGGTACTCCCATTACACTCTGGTTACCCATTTGCTCTACCTCAAAATAAAGGCCGCGCATATAATTGCGAAATACATTGTTGTTAACAAGGTTACCACTACCTGCCTCAAGTATTTTTTGCTGAAAATAGTCTTTGTTCAGGTAAATAAACATACCGGGCGCCTTAAGTTCTACTTCGGCATTTTCATGCAATGGCTGCTCTTCATCATTTTCATCTGTATAGGTTGCGGTACGCCTTATTTCGGCAGCACTGTACCTAAACTCTATGCTCTCTGCCCCATCGGCAAGAAGGCTTGTGCCGGCATAAGCATCAATTAAGGGCTTATCGGTAGAATAATACTCTTGTCCCTCGGCGCCGCCTGAAGATGCATCCGCGTCTCTTAAAAAGTATCCGCTCTCTTTAATCCTAAGCCTGAATTTATTAATGGTGTCGCCATAAATAGAGTCTATAGTATAGGTACTGTGCCCATCGGCATCCGTTTCTGTAAGGCTGCTGTAATAGGGAATGTAAAGCCATACCGAATCAATTACGGGAGTACTAAACGTAGGGTTTTCTGCATCAAGCTGCACCTGTGTTACATAGTGGGCAGTGGTTTTGCCAAAAACCGGGTTATCATACACCCCAAGCAGGTTAAGGTCAAGATTATTTGTTTGTACAGGCCCGGTAGCTTTATCATATGCAATTACCGATGCTTCTAAACGGGTAATATTATTATGGATATCGCCACCTATAACACCAGAGCCGGTCTCGTTAAAATCATCATCGCAGGAGGCAAGGCTTATACAGCTTACTATTATTAAAAATCTCGTTAAGAGGGAAAAATTGTTCATACAGTTTTATTAGGTTTACTATAAAACCTGATTTTTATAGAAATTAGTATATGCCGCTGCAAAATTTTCTTTTGCCATATACGGTAAGAAGGGCTTTCCGCTGGCCTCAATAAATGTTACAAGCTCCTGCGAAAGGTTTTCAGAAGCTACAATTACGGCATCAGAGTGCGCTATAGAGGCCTTCATTATATTATTATAATCAGGCGTTGCAAGCACATTTACATCTTTTTCAGGAATTTGGTCAAACAGCACTTTTTTAAGCATCTCGTTGTCAAGCGTGCCTTCAAAGCCCTGGCTGTACACAGAGGTAACTATTTTAGTATCGGCAAAAAGGGCCTCATCTTTATAGTAATGCTTCATATATACCGGCAGCATGGCGGCAAGCCATCCGTGCACATGTATAATATCGGGCACCCAGTTAAGTTTTTTTACAGTCTCTACAACGCCTTTGGCAAAAAATATCGCTCTTTCGTCGTTATCCGGGTAAAGCGTGCCATCTTCATCTGAAAAAGTGGCTTTGCGCTTAAAGTATTCATCGTTATCAATAAAATACACCTGTATGCGCTCTTTTGGTATAGAGGCTACCTTAATAATAAGGGGCATATCCATATCGTTTACCACAAGGTTCATACCGCTAAGGCGGATAACTTCGTGCAGCTGGTGCCTCCTCTCATTAATGTTACCATAACGGGGCATAAATATCCTTATCTGCCCGCCCTGGTCGTTTATCATTTTTGGCACTTCATACGACATCAGCGATACTTCATTCTCTGCCAAATAAGGCACTACTTCAGATGATACATACAATATCCTCTTATCCTCCATCTTGAATACTAAATTGGTTTGGGTATAAAAACATGCAAAATTAAACATTTTTGGTCAGTTTATAACTATATATTATTTTTGCTTGGTTTTTAATATCGTATACATGCTCATTTTCAATAAAAAAGATACCCTGCAAAACCATTTGCAGCCCTATATAAAGGCCGGAAAAACCATAGGCTTTGTACCTACCATGGGTGCGCTGCACAGCGGGCACCTTTCGCTCCTGCAGCAGTCGGTACAGCAAAATACTGTTACCGTAATAAGCATTTTTGTAAACCCCACGCAGTTTAATAACCCGGATGACCTGGCAAAATACCCGCGCACCCTTGAGGCCGACGCCGAAAAAATTGCACTGGTTAGCCCTGATATTGTTGTTTTTGCACCAGAGGTAGATGAAATGTATGATGGCAACACACAGTCTAAACATTATGATTTTGACGGCCTGGAACACCAGATGGAAGGCGCGCACCGCCCCGGCCATTTTGATGGCGTGGGCACTATTGTAAAAAAGCTGTTTGACATTGTGCAGCCCACCAATGCCTACTTTGGCGAAAAAGACTTTCAGCAGCTGCAAATTGTAAAAAAACTGGTTCAAAAAAACAACATGCCCATACATATTATTGGCTGCCCCATTACACGGGAGCCAAACGGGCTGGCCATGAGCTCGCGCAATGAGCGCCTCACCGCCAACGAGCGCAACGATGCCGCCTTTATTTACCAGACACTGCAACAAGCGCGTGAACGCTTTGAAAAACAGAGTATTGCCCAGGTAAAAGAATATATTGCCCATGCCTTTGCTGCGCATCCGGAGTTTAAGCCCGATTATTTTGAAATAGCGGCCGAAGACACCCTTTTACCGGCCACTTTAAAAGAAAATGCAAAATACAGGGCTTTTGTTGCAGTTTATTTAGGTAATGTGAGGCTAATAGACAATATTTCATTAAATTGATTACCTTTGCGCCATGCAAATTCAAGTTGTTAAATCCAAGATACACCGTGTAGCGGTGACGGGAGCCGATTTAAACTATATAGGCAGCATTACCATAGATGAAGCATTGATGGAGGCCGCCAACATGATTGAAGGTGAAAAAGTTTCGATAGTTAACATCAATAATGGTGAAAGACTTGAAACTTATGTGATTAAAGGAAACAGGAACAGTGGAGACATTACCCTGAATGGCCCCGCCGCGCGGAAAGTGCAGCGTGGCGACATTATTATTATTATATCGTATGGCACAATGGATTTTGAGGAGGCTAAAACCTTTAAGCCGGCCATTATATTTCCTAACGAAAAAGACAATTCGCTTACCTAAGTGCCTTGAAAAAAAAGATAACAAAAATATTAAGTATACTACTCCCGCTTGCAGTGGGAGTTTTTTTAATTATATATACCTATAATCAGTTTACACCCGCCCAGGTAGAAGAAGTAAAAAGCTATTTTAAAAATGCCGATTATACTTACATATACCTTTCGCTGCTGGTGGGCCTCAGTAGCCATATGGCGCGCGCTTACCGCTGGAAGTATACCCTGGCGCACGTGGGTTATAGATCGCCTTTTATGATTAACTTCAGTGCGGTGTGCATTACCTATTTAATGAACATGACCATACCCCGCAGCGGCGAGGTGAGCCGGGCACTAGTGCTAAAGCGCTATAGCGATGTGCCTTTTGATAAAGGCCTGGGCACTATAATAAGCGAGCGCGTGGTAGACCTTTTTTTACTGCTTTTTTGCATGGCCGGCACCGTTTTACTGCAGTTTAGCACACTAAAAGAATATCTTGAGGCAAAGGTACCTTACCAAAACCTTATTATATATGGCATATGCTGCGCATTGCTTATGGGCGGCGCCTTGCTGTTTTACATTTACAGCAAGGCAAAATGGCTGGTAAAGTTAAAAGGTAAAATAGCCGGCCTTATGGAAGGCGCGCTGAGTGTGTTTAACATGCCTAATAAATGGCCTTTTTTACTGCTGTCTGTATATATATGGTTTAGTTATGTGCTTATGTTTTACATTACCATATATGCGCTGCCGCAAACTGCCGGCCTAAGCTTTGGTATTGTGTGTGTGGGCTTTGTTATAGGCAGCCTTGCCATTACCTTTAGTAACGGTGGTTTTGGTTTATATCCGGCAGCACTGGCCGGGGTGCTGGGGCTGTATGCAGTGCCTAAAGCCGCGGGCACTGCCTTTGGCTGGATAGTATGGGCATCGCAAACAGGCATGATTGTTTTTTTAGGCGCTTTTTCATTTTTAATACTCCCGTTGCTTTACAGGAGAAAATAAATTGCTATCTTGCTACACATTTTTGCCCCTGCTAAAATTGTAAAGCAATGAAAAAGAAACTATTACTATTTATGCTTGTGCTGGCTTCCCCTATTTTTGCCCAGATAAAGCATGAAGAGATTGTGTCAAAAAAGCTGGGCGAAACCCGAAGCATTACCATTTCCCTTCCGGAATATTACACCGAAGATAAGGACAAGAAATATCCCCTGATAGTGCTTCTTGACGGAGAATACCTTATGGATCCGTTTGAAGGTGTTTTAAAATATGCAAACTATTGGGATGACCTGCCTGAAGCCATAATTGTAGCTATAGATGAAAGCGGCCAGGACCAGCGCAAAAACGACATGCATGTTAGCGAAGTTACCTCTATGCCCGCAGAGTCCGGCGAGCAGTTTTACCAGTTTATAGCAACAGAGCTTATACCTTACATACAAAAATCTTACCGCATATCGCCATTTAAGGTTATTGCGGGCCATGATGCCACAGCGGGCTTTATCAATTTCTTTCTCTATAAAGATGACCCTGTTTTTAATGGGTTTATTTGCTTTAGCCCTGAACTTTCTAAAGACATGGATGTAATGTTGCCCGAAGTTGTGGGCAAGCTTAAAAAACCGGTATTTTATTATCTTGCAACCTCGGGCGGAGATGTAGAAAAACTGCAAAAAAGCACCAATGCCCTTAATGAAAGCTTTAAGGGAGTTAAGAGCCCTAACTTTAGATATTTTTTTGAAAACCTGGGCCAGGCATCACACTATTCTCTTGTAACCTATGGCATACCTGGCGCTTTATACAGTATGTTTGCATCTTACCAGCCCATTACCACTATAGAATATAAAGAAAAGATAGTTACCCTGCCATCGGGCTATGTAGATTACCTTAAGCAAAAATATGATGTAATAGAAAAAGATCTTGGTGTACCCATGAGGGTGCGCCTTAACGATTTTAAAGCCATTGAGGCTGCTATACTTAAAAATACCATGTATGCCGAATTAAAAGATTTGGCCAGCCTGGCGCGCAAAAACTATCCTAAAACTACAATAGGCGAATATTATGACGGGCTCTATTATGAAATGACTGGCGAATTGCAAAAAGCCAAGAAAACCTACCTTAACAGCTATACTTATGACAGTATAGGCGACTGGACTAAAGATTTTATGATAACAAAGGCTGAAGGCCTTAATACCGATTGATGGCAAAATTAAGAACGGCTTTTTATTGTCAAAACTGCGGCACACAGTATGCAAAATGGCAAGGGCAGTGCAATGCCTGCAAAGAGTGGAACACTATTGTTGAAGAAGTAATTCAAAAAGATGATAAGCCCGACTGGAAGGCTGCAACATCTGAAACTAAAAAAGCGCCCAGGCCGCTACGCATAACCGAGATAGATTCGGCGCATGAGGTAAGGCTTGACACTACCGATGGCGAGCTCAACCGCGTTTTAGGCGGGGGCCTTGTGCCGGGATCTCTTACTTTACTGGGTGGCGAACCGGGCATAGGCAAAAGCACACTGCTGTTGCAAATTTCTCTAAAACTGCCTTACCGCACGCTGTATGTGAGTGGCGAAGAAAGCCAGAAACAAATAAAAATGCGTGCCGAACGTATTGTGCCGGTAGCAGATAACTGCTTTATACTTACCGAAACCAAAACCCAAAGCATCTTTAAGCAAATACAGGTTCTTAAACCTGAGGTTGTTATAATAGATTCTATACAAACCCTGCATACAGATTATATAGAATCATCTGCGGGCAGCATAAGCCAGATTCGCGAAACAACTGCCGAGCTTATAAAGTTTGCAAAAGAGAGTAACGTGCCCGTTATTCTTATAGGCCATATTACTAAAGATGGTTCAATTGCCGGCCCAAAGATACTGGAACACATGGTAGATACCGTGTTACAGTTTGAGGGAGACCGCAACCATGTATACAGAATTTTACGCTCGCTTAAAAACCGCTTTGGCTCAACGGCTGAACTGGGCATTTATGAAATGCTGGGAAGCGGCCTGCGCGAAGTGGCAAACCCAAGCGAAATACTGCTATCTCACAAAGAGGAAGAACTTAGTGGCACGGCTATTGCCACAACGCTGGAGGGAATGCGCCTGCTAATGGTAGAAATACAGGCATTAGTAAGCACCGCGGTATATGGCACCCCACAGCGCAGCACTACCGGCTATAATGCAAAACGGCTGAACATGCTGCTGGCCGTGCTCGAAAAAAGGGCGGGTTTTCGCCTTGGCGCAAAAGATGTTTTTTTAAATATTACCGGCGGCATTAATGTAGATGACCCTGCCATAGACCTGGCGGTTGTGGCGGCAATATTATCATCTAACGAAGATATCCCGGTTAATAAAGATTTTTGCTTTGCCGGCGAAGTAGGCCTTAGTGGCGAAGTGCGCCCGGTAAACCGTGTAGACCAGCGTATACTAGAAGCTGAAAAATTAGGATTTTCGACTATTTTTGTATCTAAATACAACAAGATATCCTTAAAAAATACTTTAATAGAAATAAAACTGGTGGCAAAGATTGAAGATGTAGCCGGCCACCTTTTTGGTTAATATGCGAAAAATAAATTTCAACAAGAAAAAAATACTCCTGTGGAGCCTTATCTCAATTGCTTCGATAGTTTTGCTGTTAGTAGTGGCCTTTTTCAGTTTGCGCAACACAATGCTTCAAAAAGTAATTGTAAAAGTGCAAAACAAGATGGCGGTTGAATACAACAGCACCTTTACCGTAAAAAGCGCCGCCTTTACCGGCCTTAGCGGCATTGAGATGAAAGGTATTACCCTCACCCCAAAAAATGCCGATACACTGCTTACTATTGCGCATTTGAACACCAGCATTAACCTGTCTAAACTTATTTTTGGCGATGTGCAACTGGGTACCCTTAACATGAAGGATGGCTTTGTACAGGTGGTTAAAAATGAACAGGGCTGGAATTTTCGTTCATTTCTCGTCAATAAAAAGAAAGATGCCGAAGAAGAAGCCGACACCGAAACCAATTATGCTGAGCGTGCCTATAATTTGCTTACCAAAGCGCTTAACCTTATCCCTACCGATATGGTGCTGCAGGACCTTGCCCTGCGGGTTGATGATATGGGCCGCAAAGTAAACCTTAACCTTACTACCCTAAAGCTGGCCGATGACAAGCTGGAAAGTACCATACATGTTACCGAAGACACTATAGCCCAGAACTGGAAGGTGAAAGGAATGGCCGACCCGCGAAACCGCCGGTGCGACCTAAAGTTTTTTAATGCCGATACCACCCGCATTGCCATACCTTATATTAGCCGGCGCTACAACCTTAAATCAGGGTTTGATGCCATACAGCTAAAAGTAGACAACATTGACATGGAGGGCAGTGAGCTGCACGTAGACGGTTTTGCAGCCATACAAAACTTTATGGTTAACCACGCCCGGGTATCTAAAAAAGACGTTGTTATAGACCATGCCCGCTTTGACTACCACATACTCTTTGGCGACGATTTTATAGCCCTTGACAGCACCAGTACCGTGCAGCTCAACCAGCTGAAGTTTAATCCGTTTGCTAAATATAGCGTTGAAAAAGACACTATTTACCAGTTTAAGGTAAAGATACCTAAAACCCCGGCGCAGCATTTTATATCATCATTGCCTAAAGGGCTGTTCACTAATTTTGAAGGCATGGAGGCCGAAGGCACGTTTAGCTATAACCTTGACTTTTTATTTAACAAGAACAAACCCGGCGCACTGGTGTTTGACAGCAGCCTTAAAAAAGACGGCCTTAAGATTACCAAGTATGGCGCGGCTAACCTGGGCAAGCTCAACGGTGTGTTTACGTATCATGCCATAGATAATGGCCGTGCACAGCGTGGTGTGGTGGTGGGCCCTGAGAACCCCTATTACACACCATTAGACCAGATTTCGCCCTTTTTACGCAAAGCCGTGCTAACCAGTGAAGACCCTTCGTTTTTTAGCCACCGGGGCTTTATCACTGAGGCGTTCAGGCAATCTATCATCAAGAACATTAAGACTAAAAAGTTTTCGCGCGGTGGCAGCACCATAAGCATGCAGCTGGTTAAAAACGTATTCCTTACCCGTGAAAAAACCATATCGCGCAAACTTGAGGAAATATTACTGGTGTATATACTTGAAAACAACCGCATTGCCAGCAAGGAGCGTATGCTCGAGGTATATTTTAACGTGATAGAATGGGGGCCGGATGTATACGGCATCGGTGAGGCAGCTCAATATTACTTTGAAAAAACGCCTATGCAGCTTTCGCTTGATGAGTGTGTGTATTTAGCCAGCATCATACCACGCCCAAAAGCATTTATGTGGCAGTTTGATACTTCCGGCAATCTAAAAAGTTATGCCGTTAAGCATAACAAATACATGAAAGACCTTATGCTGAGGCGTAGCCTTATTACATCTGAAGACACCGTAAACCAATCGGGTAAAATTGTAATAAACGGCCGTGGCAGGAGCCGCATCAAGCTTAATATCGAAAATCTTTTTGCAGATGATTCGCTCGATGTGGAGGAGTTTTTCTTTGATTTGGGAAAAAAGGTGTATTAGTTTAATTCACCCCCCCTCCCAACCTTTGCCTAAAAAAAATGCTCTATACATAAAAGATAATTTTATGTTCATGAAAAAAGCATTTTTACTTATAGTACTTGCGTGCGGATTTGCCCGCGCGCAAAAGCCGGTTTTTACCACCGCAAAACCCACCGCTGCAACCGTATATTTTAATTCGGCAGAAATTACAGAAAGGGCAACCCTAACCCTGCCCGCCGGTACCAGTGAGGTAGTGGTTAAAAATGTAGCCGATTACCTGTATGAAAACACCATACAAATAGGCGCCCCAGGCACTGTGACCGTGTTGTCGGTTCAGTTTACAAACAATTATATGTCGGAATTTGAAGTAGATGAAAATTCGCCATTGCTTAAAAAGGTGCGCGACAGTATTGCCATCCTCCAGAAAGATCTCGAAAAGAATGCCACCCTGCGCATTGCCGAACAAAACACCATGCAGTTGCTTGATAAGAGCGCGCAGCAGTATGGCCAGCAGGTTAACCTTAGCGTGGCAGAACTTACTAAAATGGTAGATTATTACAAGGCAAAACGTAATGAGTCGGCGCTGGCAATAAATGCTTTTAACGAAAAGGAGCGTAAACTGAATGAAAAGGTAGCCGAACTCAATGCAAAGCTTACCATTACCGAAAAGCAAACCGAAAAAACAGCATCGGGCAAGCTGGTGCTACAGGTAATGAACGATGCTGCCGGCCCGGTGCAGTTTGACATTACCTACCTTACCACGGGTGCCAGCTGGACCCCCTTTTATGACCTGAGGGCAGAGAATACTGCGCAGCCCATAAACATGCTTTACAAGGCCCAGGTGGTGCAAAGCACCGGCATAGACTGGAAGAAAGTAAAACTTACCCTTAATAGTGGCACACCCAATCAAAACAGCCAGGCGCCCATCCTCAGTGCGTGGTTGTTAAGGTTTGGGCAGGCCATGGCAGGGTATAACAATAGTAATCTTGTTATGAATAGCATTAATATAAGGGGGAAATCTTCTAATGCGGAGTACAAAGATAAAGCCTTTGAAAAAGGCGTAAACGATTATACGACTGTAACCGAGAACCAGCTCTCCATTTCGTTTGATATTGACATTCCGTATGACATATTGAGCAACGGCAAGCGCCACAGCGTTACCCTTAAAGAAATTAAACTGCCGGCCACTTACAGGCACTACACCGTACCTAAGCTTGAAAAAGAAGCCTTTTTATTAGCCGAACTGAGCGACTATTCTAAATACAACCTGCTTAAAGGCGAAGCCAACATAATTTTTGACGGCATGTATATAGGCAAAACCTTTATTGACCCTAACCAAACGGCCGATACCCTTAGCCTGAGCATGGGCCGTGACAGAAAAATATCTGTAACACGTGAAAAGATTGTAGACAAATCGGGTACTAAATTTCTTTCGGCCACTAAAGAGCAAACTTTTACCTATGAGGTAACGGTGCGCAACAATAAAAAAGAAGCTATAGACATAGTGGTTAAAGACCAATACCCGGTAAGCTCTGACAAAGAGATTGAAATAGAGCTGCTGCAAAGCGATAAGGCAAAAGTAAATACCGAAAGTGGTATACTTACCTGGCAGATGAAGCTGGCACCCGGCGAAACTAAAAAAGTACGCTTGAGCTACCGTGTTAAATATCCTAAGGACAAAGTGATAGAGAATTTGTAGCTTTAAAAAACGCCGCCCCTAAGCGGCGTTTTTGTTTTACTAATATTATGTTAATCAAAAATATAGCACGCTATATTGTAGTAATTTTAAGCAACAACTTATAAACAGGCAACTATGAAAAAACTTTTACTTAGCGCCCTCGCACTTTGCTCTTATGCGGCAGTGGCGCAAACTATTGTGCTCGAAACCTTTGCAACAGGCTTTACGAACCCTGTTGACATAGCCCACCCCCATGATGATGGCCGCCTTTTTGTGGTGCAGCAGGAAGGTATTGTTAAAATACTGAATACTAATGGCACCACTAACACCACAGTATTTCTTGATGTTAGCAGCCTTATCTCTACCGGTGGCGAGCGCGGCATGCTTGGTTTGGCATTTCACCCGGATTATGCCGAAAACGGTTATTTTTATATCAATTATACTAACCTTGCAGGTAACACAGTGATAGCGCGCTATACCCGAACTACAGGCAACGAGAATACGGCTGACCCTGCATCAGCAGAAATACTGCTTACCATAAACCAGCCATTTGAAAACCACAATGGCGGCTGCCTGCGTTTTGGGCCCGATGGCTACTTGTATATTGGCATGGGCGATGGCGGGAGTGGCGGCGACCCTGACAATAACGGGCAAAGCTTAAATACGCTACTGGGCAAAATGCTGAGGATAGATGTAAATGGTACAGCACCTTACACATCGCCGGCAGGCAACCCATATGTGGGTATAAATGGCGCTGATGAGATTTGGGCTTACGGGCTGCGCAATCCATGGAAATTTTCATTCAACCGGCTTAATGGCGACCTTTGGATTGCCGACGTAGGCCAGGAAAATATTGAGGAAATCAATAAGTCTGTTGGAAACGAGGCAGGGCTTAATTATGGCTGGCGCTGCTTTGAGGGCACCGATGTATATAATTCAGACGGTTGTTCTCTGGTAGATATGTATACACCGCCTTTTGCCGAATATACCCATGATGATACCAGTGGCTGCTCTATTACAGGCGGTTATGTTTATACAGGCAACAACTATCCGGCGCTGCAGGGCAAATACCTCTTTGCCGATTACTGCAACAATAAAATTGGCATTGCCAATCCTGATGGTGTACTGACCTATACTGAAGCCTTTAGTGGTAATTTTTCTACTTTTGGCGAAGACAAAGACGGAGAACTGTATATAGCAGGTAAAAACAATGGTACCATTTATAAGATTACCGATAGCACCGCAGGCCTTACTGGATTTAATAACGGCATTTACAGCCTGTACCCCAACCCGGCCGGTAACCAGGTTTTTATATATCTGGCAACCGATGGTGCCACTATTACAGTATTTGATATTAGTGGTAAGCAGGTAATAAACCAACAGTTATTGCATGGCAATAACCAAATAACTACAGCACAGCTTAGCCCGGGAATATACATTACCGAGGTAAGGCATGCAAACGGCATTGCAAGGCAAAAGCTGGTTATAAATTAATATATATTAAAATAGTACAAAAACCATACTTGTATTGCGGGTATGGTTTTTGTGTATAATGAGCTAATGACATTACCCATAAATATTAACGGGCACGATTTTGTATTGCACTGCAGCGGCGCACTATACTGGGTGCAAAAACGCATGCTCCTGATATCAGACGCGCATTTAGGCAAGGTATCGCATTTTCGCAAATATGGCTCGGCCATACCCGGGCAGGCCATGCTTAAAAATTTCCATAAGCTTGATAACGCGGTTGATTTTTTTAGTCCCGAGAACATTTGCTTTTTAGGCGATCTTTTTCATAGCACCATCAATAATGAGTGGCAGCTTTTTCATGACTGGACACAGGCCACTAACCTGCCAATAGTACTGGTGGCAGGCAACCATGATATTATATCGCCAAAAAAATACCACGATATCAACATCAGTATTGTAAGCGAATGGGTACTTGACGGCTTTTTGCTTACCCATTACCCCGAAGAGCGTGAGGGCGTGTTTACACTTTCGGGCCATATACACCCGGCTGTACGGTTGTTAGGCAGAGGCAGGCAAAGCCTTAAGCTGCCCTGCTTTTTCCGCCAGCCATTCCAGATGATTTTACCTGCTTTTGGAGAATTTACAGGCACCTATATTATGGAACCCGGAGAAGATGATATTATATATGCTATTACCAAAGAAGACGTGGTATTAATTCAAAAAACAGTGCGCATGTAATAGCCTGCAGCAAAAAGTAATACACTGTGGTTTTTATTGGCTTATTGTAAATCAACTCTTCACTTTTCGACACAATTCGCTATCTTTTAACACAGCAATTAAAAAACTTATCGGGGTTTAACCATTAAGTTTAATTGTTATCTTTGTTTTTCGCCGAAACACGAAATGCAGAATGAGTTTAGTTACCGCTAAAGAGGTTGCAAAAGCAATAAAGACAGACAAATACGGGGTTTTGGGGACATTTTCCGGCTGGCTGCTGATGAAAATCCTCAAGATCTCTACCATGAATAAAATATATGACAGGAATAAGCACCTTAATGACCTGCCATTTCTGAACTCCATCCTTGATGAATTCCAGATAAAGTTTGAAATACCCGAAGAAGACCTAAAACGCCTGCCAAAAACGGGTGCTTACATAACGATATCTAACCATCCGCTGGGTGGCATAGACGGAATTTTGCTTTTAAAACTTATGGTAGAGCGTGAGCCTAATTTTAAGATAATAGCCAACTTTTTACTGCACCGCATTGTGCCCCTGCAGCCTTATGTAATGCCGGTAAACCCGTTTGAAAACCATAAGGATGCAAAAAGCAGCGTTTCGGGCATAAAAGATGCCTTGCGCCATTTGAGCGACGGCAAGCCGCTGGGTATTTTTCCGGCCGGGGAGGTAAGCACCTATAAAGATGGTAAGCTAATGGTAGACCGCCCGTGGGAAGAAGGTGCCATAAAGCTTATTAAAAAGGCTAAAGTACCCGTAGTGCCCATTTACTTTCATGCTAAGAACAGCAGGCTTTTTTACTGGCTTAGCCAGATGAGCGATACCCTGCGCACTGCAAAGCTGCCCAGTGAGCTGCTTACCCAAAAAAACCGTGTTATTAAGGTGCGCATAGGAAAACCTATCATGGTGGCCGAACAAAACGAGTATGAAACCACTGAGGATTTTGGCGAATTTTTGCGCAGGAAAACGTATATGCTGGCCAACCCTTTTGAAAAAGAAACCAAACTAATAGATACCAGCAACCTGAACCTGAAACTGAACAATAAAGGGCCTAAGCAAATTGCAGGACCTGCCAACGGCGACAAGATACTTGCAGAGATTGAGCGCCTTAGAAAAGGCGACAGCCGCCTGCTGCAAAGCAAAAACTACGAAGTATTTTTTGCCTCGGCAGATAAAATACCCGCTGTACTTTATGAACTGGGCCGCCTGCGCGAAATTACATTTAGGGAAGTAGGTGAAGGAACTAATGAGTCTTTAGATATAGACCAGTATGATAAGTACTATCACCACATGTTTTTGTGGGATGACAACACTAAACAGGTTGCCGGCGCCTACCGCATGGGCCTGGGCAGCGAGATTTATAAAAAATATGGCATAGACGGCTTTTACCTGCACGACCTTTTTAGGTTTGAACCCGAGCTGTATGATATGATGAGCAAGTCTATTGAAATGGGCCGTGCTTTTATTATTAAGGATTACCAGCAAAAACCCATGCCGTTGTTCCTGCTCTGGAAGGGCGTGGTACACTTAACGCTGCATTACCCTGAACATAAATTTTTGATAGGTGGTGTAAGCATAAGCAACCAGTTTAGCGATTTCTCTAAGTCGCTGATGATTGAGTTTATGAAATCGCATTACTATGACCCATACATAGCACAGTATGTGCATCCTAAAAAGGAGTATAAGGTAAAGCTAAAGGATGCTGATAAAGATTTTGTGTTTGAAGAGGCTGAGGCCGACCTGAATAAATTTGACAAGTTTATTGAAGAAGTTGAGCCGGGCAACCTGCGCCTGCCGGTGCTTATAAAGAAATATATTAAGCAAAACGCACGTGTTATAGCCTTTAACGTAGACCCGCTGTTTAACAACGCTATTGATGGCCTAATGTACATACGCATTGCGGATTTGCCCGAAAGCACCGTAAAGCCTGTTATGGAAGAGTTTCAGGCAGAGCTGGAGCGCAAGCTGGCCGAAAAAGGCGAAGCATTATAAAAAAAGCCCTTCAATTGAAGGGCTTTTTTATTAGTAAGTATCGGGTTTGCCTATCTGGTCAAACTCATTATAGTTATTTCTTGGATCAGGACCATATTCATTAGGACCATGTTGGCCTTCGGTGGCTAACAGTACAATATTCAAAATAGGCACCAGTATAAACCATCCGCTTTTACCTATATCATGCATCCTTCTCACTGCTACGGCAATACTTGGCACTAAAACCGCAAGTGAATATAAATAGCTAACATACATAACTACGGGTACTACTCCTGCAATTAGGCCAATGACAAAGCCAATAATAAAGTTAGCTAAGAAAAAATACCAGTACTCCGGCCTTGTGGCACGCCCATTAAAATTTGCATAGTTATCTCTAACTGCTTTTAGATACCATTCAATCATAATTTGTAATTTTTTGTTGGTTTGCCCCTACTCTTTTTAAGGATTTTCAGGATACTCCTTTATTGTCATTCTAAATTAACACTTTCGGCCGGTGTATTTTAATTTATAACACTTCTATAACGTTTTTTTTGTAATTCTCAAGACTAATACAATGTATGCTACTGATATCTAATACTCTAACAACAAAAATCTATTTACTGGTATAAACAATTCTTATTTTATCTGCAATTACCTGGGCCAGCTTTTTATGGCTTTCAAACGTCCAGCCGGCTATATGCGGCGTTAGCAGCACATTATCTGCATGCAGTAAATATTTAAAAGCAGGTGGAATGGCACCATCAGTAAATAAGGTTTCAAAAGATAGCTTTTCATATTCTAAAACATCAAGCGCAGTGCCACATATTTTACCGGACTGCAATGCATTTGCCAAATCTTCCGTTACCACACTTTTACCGCGTGCCGTATTAATAAGCCAAAAGGGTTTTGCAAAAGCATTTATGAATTCTGTATTCACCATTTTATCGGTTTCAGGTGTCCAGGGTGTGTGCAGGCTCAGCACATCGGCTTTTAGCTGCAGCTCTTCAAGGCTTACCTGTGTGGCATTGGCATCGCCTACAAAAGGCTTAATATCGTAGCAAAGTACTTCAACATCAAAACCGCGCAGCTTTTTAGCAAAAGATTTACCCATGTTGCCATAGCCGATAATGCCCACGGTTTTACCGTCAAGCTCATGCCCTCGGTTACCTTCGCGAATCCAGTGGCCGGAGCGTATTTCCCTGTCAGCCTTATTTAAATTGTTAAAAAGCGATAACAGCATGCCCAGCGCCTGTTCGCCCACGGCATTACGGTTACCCTCGGGTGCTGCTATAAGGCTTATCCCTTTGCTTTCTGCATACTCGCAGTCAATGCTTTCCAGCCCGGCGCCTACCCGTGCTATAAATTGCAGGTTGGTTGCCGCATCTATAAAAGCCTTATCTATTTTAAACCGGCTACGAATTACAATGCCTTTATAGCCTGAAATTTTAGCCTCAATTTCTTGTTTGGTTGATGTGTAGTCGGCATCGTTAATAAAGCCAGCCTGCTCAAGCTCTTGCCAGAGTACAGGATGGTTAGAATCTATATGGAGAATTTTAACGGTTTGCATGCACTTAAAGTTTATTCTTCAAAGTTACGCAAAGAAGCCGCATAGCCACACAAAGATTGAGCGCTATAAATAACTGTTACTTAGTAATTTTGCTTAACCTGCTAAAACCCAAGTATCATTTTAGCAATGGTAAAATAGATTAGGATACCGCAAATATCGTTGCTGGTAGTAATAAAGGGGCCCGTTGCAAGTGCAGGGTCTACACCAAAACGGTTTAAAAGTATGGGCACAAACGTACCTATAAGTGAGGCTATTATAATTACCGAAACCAGTGAAATGCTAACTGTTAAGCCTACTTCATAGCTAACGCCCAGCAGCAAATGGCTGCCCGCTATAAGTATAAGCGCCAGTAGGGCGCCATTAAGCAGGCTGAGCAGTACCTCTTTAATAAGGCGGTTAAATAATGACCCTGAAATACTGTTGTTTGCCAAACCCTGCACAATAATAGCGCTACTCTGTACACCCACGTTACCGGCCATAGCCGCAATAAGAGGCGTAAAAAAGAACAATTCTTTATGATGCTGCATAGCACCGCTAAAATAGTTAAGCAGCTTTACGCTTATGAACCCGCCCAAAAGGGCAAGTACCAGCCAGGGCAGGCGTGCCTTGGTAAGGTCTAAAATATTATCATCGGCATCTACGTCCTGGCTGATACCCGCAGCCAGCTGGAAATCTTTATCGGCCTCATCTTTAATTACGTCTACAATGTCATCTATGGTAATGCGCCCCACAAGCCGCCCCAGCTCATCTACAACCGGAATGGCTTCCAGGTCATACTTTTGCATGATGCGTGCCACCTCAACATCGGGGGTATTTACTTTTACAAAATCTACTTTGGGTATGTATACCTCGCTAATGGGGGTTTTAGTCCCTGTAATAAGCAGGTCTTTAAGCGAAAGCCTTCCCTTGAGGCGGTTTTCATCGTCAACAACATAAATAGAGTGCACGCGCTGCACATTGGTTGCCTGCTCGCGCATTTCGCGCACACAGGTGAGTACCGTCCAGTTCTCATTAACCTTTACAAGCTCTTTACCCATAAGGCCACCGGCAGTATCCTCATCATAACGCAGCAGGTCTACAATATCTTTTGCGTGCTCAACATCGAGTATTTCAGATATTACCTCTTCCTTCATGTTGTTAGGAAGCTCTGCAATAATATCGGCCGCGTCATCGGTGCTCAGCTCGTCAAGCTCTTCGGCAATTTCTTTAGGCGAAAGCCCTTTTAATATCTTCTCCCTAACCTCTTCGTCCAGCTCGAGCAATATCTCTGCGGTCTTTTCACTGTCAAGGATGTGGAATATGTAAATAGAATCAGCATCGTCCAGTTCGCCCATAATTTCGGCAATATCCGCATAGTGAATATCGTCCAGCAGCTGGCACAGCTCCTGCTCACGGTTTTCGCTAACTAATTGCTCAATCTGGGTAATAAAGTCCCTGCTGATTTTAAACTCCATAGGCCGCTATTTTTTTTGTAAGCTCTATAAATTGTTCCACCGAAAGCTGCTCGGGGCGAAGGTCAAAGATACTATCTTCCTTCAAATCCTGAGAGGTTATGTATGTCTTTAAACTGTTACGAAGTGTTTTGCGGCGTTGGTTAAAACCAGCCTTTACTACGCTGAAAAACAGCTTTTCATCTACCGGCAGGTGAAAGTTCTCTTTCCGCCTTAGCCTAAGCACACCGCTTTTAACTTTTGGTGGCGGGTTAAAAACGTGCTCATCTACAGTAAACAGGTATTCAGCATCGTAAAATGCCTGAACCAGCACTGATAGTATGCCGTAGGTTTTGCTGCCTTTTTTTTCGCAGATGCGCTCTGCCACTTCCTTTTGAAACATCCCTGCAAACTCAGGTATGCGCTCGCGAAGCTCTAACGTACGGAACACAATTTGGGTAGATATATTATAAGGAAAATTACCAATAATGGCGAAGGGCTCATTGCCAAAGTCTTCGGAAATATTATACTTTAAAAAATCTTTAGAAATAATATGCCCGTGCAATTTTGGGTAATGCGCGTTAAGATATTCGACAGATTCTGTATCTATCTCAATTACAAAGGTTTCTGTAGGTTTTTCTAAAAGGTATTTTGTAAGCACGCCCATACCGGGGCCTATTTCCAGTACTTTACTATAACCCTCAAGTGTAAGGGTATCGGCAATATTGCGGGCTATACCCTCATCTTTTAAAAAATGCTGCCCAAGGTGCTTTTTGGCTTTAACTTTATCCATGTTGCAAATATCGCCCCTTCGCCAATAAAAAAAGCAGGCTGGCAGCCATTATTTTTTAAACCATCTTAAATTCCTGGATAATTTCCAGTTCTGTGCGAAATTGCAATACGCTATCGCCAAACTTCTGGCGCATTTCTGCCCGCAGTGACGGCGAATGCTGGTTATAATATTCATCAAGCTTTTCACGGCTTTCGGCAAAATACTGTACTGAATAGGTGGTACCGCCGTGCTGCTCATCGCCTAACACTTTTACAATCTTGATTTTATAAAATTTGCCTGTTTCCATAATTTTTGGCACATGGCTATCCATCATCCAGGCCATCCACGCATCGTGAATGCCGTCTTCTACATTGCTGGTTACGTTGTAAATTATCATCTTACGGTAGGTTGATTGTTTGCAGGTTTATGCAGATATGTGCCAAACCATTAACAAAGATAGCACGAACCACCGTTAAGCGATTATAATTTTATGGTAAATTTTTATAGACAGCTTTAGCATTTTGCTAAAATTTAGCCTTTAAAAAACGGTTTATTGAGAATGAGTATAACTACAAATAACTGTGAACTAAACCCTCTTTATTATACTAACTGCTTGTATCGCCACGCAATAGCCGGTACTGCTTTCTGGCTTCTACAAAGTAAATACTGTCTTCGTGCTCAAAGATTACCTTTTCATAGAGCTGCTTGGCCTTTTCCGGGTCGCTGAGTTTTTTGCTGTAAATCTCTGCAGAGAAAAACAGGGCTTCATCTACATAAATGCCTTCTTTGTATTTTTCAATAATCTCGGTATAATTTTTAAGAGCGAGGTCATATTGTGTCTGGCTTTCGTATATTTTGCCAATGCGCAGCAAGGCAACATCCTGTATACTAACGGTTTTATCGGTTGCCAACAGCTGTTGAAACTCAGCAAGCGCATCTGCTTTTTTGTTTTGGTACAGCTTAAAATCAGCCTTCGCGAATTTCTTCAGGGCAGTTTGTGTACTGTCTTCTGCAGTGTTGTCTATTATAAGCAGGTAAATTTCGAGCGCATCATTAGCAATGAGCTGCGATGCATTGCTTTTAAGCACTTTAAGCTGTTTTTGAGCCCACTCAAAATCGCCTTTAAAATAGCTGCTGCGCGCCACTTTAAAGCTGGCCTGGTGCCCCACAGGGTCATTTTTAAGGTCTTCCTCAATCTGGGCATAGTATATAATGGCCTGGTTGAATTTTTCATCCAGCAGCAGTATATCGCTAAGCTTCATTTTTACGTCGGCTACCTCATATTTATTGAGCTGCAGTTTGAGCGCGTTATCGAGCGTGGCCGTGGCACCTTTGGTATCTTTTAGGTAGAAAGCTTCAAAATCAGCCTTTAATATCTGTAAGTCTAAGGAGTAAGGAGTAACCCCATACTGCGCCAGCAAGGCGTCTATACGTTGCTTTATAACCGGATAATCTTTTTCAGGGGCCGCCTTTATATCCATGCTTAGCAGGTAGTAGCTGGCATCCATCAGGATATCCGGGTCGTTTGTATTTTTAAGGATAAAATCAAATACTTCGCGAGCTGTAACATCCTCATTTTCGTCGGCAGCAAGTTTAGCAAGGTTTACAATATTGTAAAACATACCGGGCTCCCTTTTAAAAATGGCTTTTTCCTGCGTGAATGCTTTGCCATATTCTTTGCGCTGCACAAAATACCAGCTTAAAAACTGGTTCCAGAAAATGTCCTGGTTCTTTTGTGTATTGATCAGCAATGCTTTGCGAAGCGCGTCGTTAAACGGCTCTGACCCTTCATCTTCCATAAAGCGGGAGAGCTGGTTTTGCACCATGATAAGGTTTTGAGGGTTTGTGTAGGCATAACTCAAAAGCTTGTCTATCATTTTGCCGGTATTGCCCTGCTGGCCTTCCAGCAGCGCGGTTTGATAGTCAAAATTCATTCCGGGGTTGGCTGTCGTAGCGGCTGCATATGCCTTAAGTGCCTGTGGTATAAGTACCTTTTGTTCAAAAGCCTGGGCTACACCATATACCTGAGAGGGGTTTTTAGTAACCTCATCTACGGCCTTGTTATAATATTTATCTGCGTTGGGCTGGTCTTTTTGCAGCTGGTAATTGTATCCAAGATCTACTAACAACAACGGCTGCTGGTTTTTACCAAGCTTAGCCTGAAGCACCTGCGCTGCCTTGTCATACTGCTTAAGCTGCTGGTAACAGGCGGCTATTTTTTGTGTATAAAAGGTATTGTAAGGCTGGGCTTTTTCAAGATCCTGGTACATTGACAGAGCTTTTTCAAACTCGCCTTTTTCAAAATAATTATAGGCCAATTGCTCGTTTTGCGCAAAGGCGGCAAATGAGGTTAGCAACAGTATATAAAACAGCAGTTTTTTCATCTAATTTTTCACTTTCGGAGTTTGAAACCGGCTTTTTTGCAGCCTGTTCAAATGGGCATTTTACCCATAACGCAAATTACGCAGATTTACGTCATTACCCTGCATTTTTAGTGCCAAAAATTAGGCTTTAGTTCCAATAATCTATTTCGGTATCCTTACTCAGGTCAGAAAGCGTGAGTAATTTTGTTACTGTTATTTTTTGCCAAGTAGTTACAGGTTTGTCTTTTTCTTCAAAAAACATATTACCACCATCGGTAATGCTTTTCTTTTTCGTAAGGTAATTAATGCTTACCTCGCTTACACCACCGGTGGCGCGGTTGCCGCTATGGTTATCAAACCCTATTAATGTAAAGGCGCCATCCTGGTAGCGCAGGGTAAAAGTATTATCGTCTATAGCCCAGCTGCCACAGCTCCAAAAGGTCTGGGTTGTTATTATAAGTGTGCCGTTTTTAATTTCCAGTCCGCCCGCTTCTACAAACGGGTCTACCAGGCACGGAATTTCAGGGTTGTCCTGCGACGGAATAAAATCTTCATCTTTAGCCGCTAATGTATACGTGTTTTCCGACTTAAACAACACAAGCAGGTAGCGCGGATTGGTATTAAACGTTTCGGGCAGCGCACCTTCATCTGTATTGGTAATGATATTCGCGATGTCAGTATTTTCAATTACAAGGGCTATATCCCCGGCGGCATCTTTGTTAAGGTCGCCTTTTGCGGTAGCAATAACCTTCCATCCGCTGGGCACAAATGGCCTGGCCAATTCCGCCACGCTATTATCTACCATTGGGTTTTGCTGCGCCAAAAGAGCCAGCGGAATAAGGAGTAACAATGAGGTGACAAGGTGATTCATAGCAACGGGATTTACGTGCAAATTACACAGTTTTAAGACAATGTAAGCGCTATCAGGAACTTATTTATTTAAAATGGATGGTACAGAGTTCTGGTTTCTATTAAACATCAAAAAAACCCTCTCCGTTTCCGGAAAGGGTTCATATCTCAAAGCTAAACGCTTAATCTATAATATCAAAACCGGTATACGGCCTTAGCACCTCAGGAATTAGAATACCCTCGGGCGTCTGGTAGTTCTCCAGGATGCCCGCAAGTACACGCGGCAATGCCAGTGAGCTGCCATTAAGGGTGTGTGCCACCTGGTTTTTGCCTTCTTTATCGCGGAAACGCAGCTTAAGCCTGGTGCTCTGGAAGGTCTCAAAGTTAGAAACCGAACTTATTTCGAGCCAGCGGTCCTGCGCTGTAGAGAATACCTCAAAATCGTATGTTAATGCCGAAGCAAAACCCATATCCCCGCCGCAAAGGCGCAGCACGCGGTAGGGCAGCTTAAGCTCGTCCAGAATTTCTTTAACGTGGTCTACCATGCCGTCAAGGGCGGCATAGCTGTTCTCGGGTTTTTCTATGCGCACTATCTCTACCTTATCAAACTGGTGCAGGCGGTTAAGGCCGCGCACGTGGGCGCCATAAGAGCCCGCCTCCCGGCGAAAACATGGCGTATAGGCCGTGCACAGTACCGGCAGGTCTTTCTCCTCTACAATCACATCGCGGAACAGGTTGGTTACCGGCACCTCAGCTGTAGGAATAAGGTACAGGTCATCAGCAGCAGAATAGTACATCTGGCCTTCTTTATCAGGCAGCTGGCCCGTGCCATACCCTGATGCCTCGTTTACCAAATGGGGCACCTGGTATTCTTTATAGCCCGCAGCGGTGTTTTTATCTAAAAAGTAGGCAATAAGCGCACGCTGCAGCCTGGCTCCCTTGCCTTTATATACCGGGAAACCCGCCCCGGTTATCTTAACACCCAGCTCAAAATCAATAATATCATATTTTTTAGCCAGCTCCCAGTGCGGCAGCGCGCCTTCAAAAAGTGCAGGCACTTCGCCGGCGGCAAATACCTCAAGGTTTTCCTCGGGGGTTTTGCCCACAGGTACAATATCTGCCGGAGTGTTGGGCAGCTTGTATAAAGCCTGCTGCAGGTCATCGGCAAGTGTTTTAAGGCTTTCGTTAAGCTCAGTTTCCTTTGCCTTAAGCTGTACGGTCTTCTCTTTTAAAAGGGTTCCTTTTGCCTTTTCGCCGGCCTTCATGAGTTCACCTATATCTTTAGACAGCTTATTGGATTCTGCACGAACGGTATCAAGCTCCACCTGTGTGCTGCGGCGCTTTTCATCAAGCGCTATAACTTCATCCACAAGCGGGGCAAAATCAACATTGCGCTTTGCCAGCGCTGCCACTACTTTGTCCCTGTTTTCTCTAATAAATGCTGTCTGTAACATGGTTTATGTTTTTAATAAGTCGGGCAAATTTAATAGATTTGGTTTAATTTGTTCAAGGTTTAAGATTTAAAGTTCAAAGTTTGTGCACCCTGCGAAAAACCAAATAAAAAATTTATATTTGGTTTGATGCTCCATAACCATTTTTATATGTTATGTAAATCTCATTGTGCAATGTGCCGGTTTAGGTGACTACCGGCTAAAAACGAACGCATGGAAATAAAATACCTTAAAAAACTGGCTAAAAATAATATAGCCATCGGTAAAATAAGGGGTGTGAGCCAAGTGGATATACAAAAGATTGAAAAACAACTAAATGTAAGATTTCCTGCATCATATATAGAGTTTCTTTATCTGGCAGGTGAAGACAGCGGCAATTTAAAGTTGTTTCCAGGCACAAGCCGTATAAAAGACTTGGCAAATAAGGATTTTAGAAAGTTCTTAAATAATCTGCTTCAAGAGCATAAACCTGATTTAGACAGGCCCTTTTGGGCTTTTACGGAATATGATGATTTTCAGCACTTTTTGTATTTTTACTTAGACGATGCATCGGATGACCCGGTTATATATCAGGTGGAAATGACCGATGTAACAGAAATTAAAAAGCGAAACGTGACTTTTAGCCAATATATTAATAATCTGATTAAGTAATAATAACAACTTATAAGCAATTAGGATATTGTAATTCCTTTTACAAGTCTAAGGATACGCCTGCAATTAAGTATTATCTTTTACCGGCTATATATCTAAACAACTAACGTATGGACAATAAACGGGTATTTAAAATGTTGTTTGCGGGTGTGTATCCGCACTATATTGCAAGGCTGAAAAGAAAGGCCGTACAAAAGCCGAAGTAGATGCTATTATCTGCTGGCTTACGGGGATATGATTTGCAAACGCTGCAACAGCAAATTAATACAAGAATTGATTTTGAAGGCTTTTTTGAACAGGCCCGGCGTTAAACCCCAACGTAACTAAAATTACCGTGTAATTTGCGGCTACCCTTTGGAAGATATTGAAGATCCGCTTATGCAGAAAATTCGCTGCCTGGACAAACTGATAGATGAACTGGCTAAAGGAAAGGCCATGGAAAAGATATTGAGGCAGTAAGCGATACTGCTATTTAAACAAAGCTGGTGCGGTGTTATACCCACGCCCCAATATTATTTAGGCATAAACATAACACCGCACCAGCTTTGATATATCTCTATTTGCAAGGGTAGCATTATCTGCGTTACAATTACTTTACCAGTTCCAGTTCAGAAAGCGCATTGTTTATAAAGGCAATATCATCGGCGCTCAGCTTAAGCGCCACTGCCCCGGCGTTTTGTACTGACTGCTGCGCATTTCTGGCACCTGCAAGGGCAATGGTAATGCCGGGCTGCTCAATAGTCCACCGCAGCACCAGTTGCGACAGCGATGCGTTTTTTTCTGATGCCATAGGGCGCAGCTTATCTAAAAACGCATTGGTGCGGCGCAGGTTCTCATCTTTATAAAAATATAAATTAGCGCGGTGGTCGCCTTCTTCAAATACATGGCCGGGCTGCATTTTGCCGCTCAGCAAGCCGCGTTCCAGGGGGCTGTAGGCTAAAATGCCCTTACCATGATCGAGCACATAAGGCACCAGCTCTTTTTCTATATCACGCTTAACCATGCTGTAGGGTACCTGGTTGCTTACAATGTTTACATATTTATTTGCCTCTTCAACCTGGGCAGCACTGTAGTTGCATACGCCGGCATAGCGCACTTTGCCCTGTTTAACCAGTTCGGCTACCGTTTCAAATGTTTCCTGTATGGGTGTTGTGCTATCGGGCCAGTGAATTTGGTAGAGGTCTATATAGTCCGTTTTAAGGCGGCGCAGGCTGTCTTCACATTCTTTAATAATGCTGTCACGCCCCGCATATTTGTAGATGTCAATATCTTTACCGTCATTATTTTTGCTTTTCATGGCAAAATCTCCTTTGGCAAGGTCCCACCGCATGCCAAATTTTGTAATAATCTGCACCTTATCGCGGCTAAACGGCGCAATGGCCTCTGCTACAATTTCTTCGCTTTCACCCTGCCCGTATACAGGGGCCGTATCTATGCTGGTAACACCCATATCATAGGCTTTTTGCATGGCTTCTACAGCATCTTTACGCTCTGTGCCACCCCACATCCAGCCACCGGCCGCCCAGGCGCCAAAGGTTATTACTGAAAGTTCCAGGTCTGAATTTCCTATTTTTCTGTATTCCATCTGATTGATTTTATGTTGATAATATAGTTGCCTAACGCTGCACTGATACCGCTTACGGTAACTGCCTGCTAAAAATTACTCTTTTATTTTATTCACTAAAAACGCGATGCCCACGCCAAAAACCCCTATAATGGCAAAAGAAATCTGCAGGCCTACCGCATGGGCAATGTACCCAATAACCGGAGGCCCCAGCAAAAACCCTAAAAAGCTGATGCTTGACACGGCGGTAAGTGCCTTGCTGGGCTCTATGCCCGGGGTGCGGCCTGCAATGCTGTATACTGCGGGCACAACGGTGCTTACACCCAGGCCCACCAGCATAAAACCTATAGCCGCAGTAACTATATAAGGCAGCAATACCGCCATATACATACCGCCGGATATAAGCACCCCGCTTATGGCAAGTACCCGTTTGCGGCCAAAGCGGCCTGCAACCCTATCGCCTATAAAGCGCCCGGTAGCCATCATGATCATGAATGATGTATAGCCCAGCACCACCAGCGATTTAGGCGCTTTGATCACTTCTTTAAAGTATACCCCGCTCCAGTCAAACATAATACCTTCGCTAACCATACTGCAAAACCCTATAACGCCCAGCCATGTAAGGGCCGGGTTAAGTTTAGGAAAAAGGCTGCGTTTGCTTTCTTCTTCCTGCACCTTAGGCTTTGCGGGCCTTGTTTTTACCAGGTACCTGAAATTTAAAGCGATAACACCATATAAAATACCCGCTACAATTGCAAAATGAATGAGCGGCTGCAGCTTAAGGTTCATCATGAGGAGGCCTATCAGCGCGCCGGTAAAACCCGCAAGGCTCCACGCGCCATGAAAAGATGACATAATAGGCCGGCGGAAAATACCTTCGGTAAGGAGGCCCTGGGTGTTAACCGATATGTTTGTAAAGTTGCTGAACATGCCAAAAAACAGCAGCGACAGCATGATATGCCAGCGCTCTGAACCCAGCCCGAGTGTAACCATGGCTGCTATATACATTATAATGCCGGCCACAACCGTTTTACTGCTGCCATATTTAATTACTATGCGGCCGGAAAATGGCATCATGAGCAGCTGGCCGCACGGTATGGCAAACAGCACAGTACCCAGGTCAGCCTCAGTAAGGCCCAGTTTTTCTTTAATATCAGGTATGCGGCTGGCCCATGTGGCAAAGGTTAAGCCCATAGAAAAGTAAAACATAGATACACCCAGGCGCACGCGGTTAAGATAGCTTTGCTTAGCAACTTTATAAGACTTGAGGGGCTTGCGTACCCTTCGGGACAGGTTAATTTCGGTATCCATACTATAAAGATAATAAGACTTTATTTATTGAGAAACTTCTTTAATGGCACAATAAACGAATCATATTCCTCAATATGCGGCAAGTGGCCCACGCCTTCAATCTCGGCCAGGGTGGCATTCTTTATTTTTTTCGCGGTAAGGCGGCCCAGCGCCGGATAATTGCCCAGCTTGTCCTGTACCGCCTTCGGCGCTTTTGCCTTGCCCAGGGCGGTACGGTCTTCCTGACCAATGATGAGCAGCACCGGCATTTTGAGATTTTGGAACTCATAGCACACCGGCTGCGTAAAGATCATATCATACGTTAGCGCGGCATTCCTGGCAATGGTGGGGTACACTTCTTTGTTCATTGTCCATCCGGCCGGTATGTTAAGCCATTTGTTGTAGTCATATCTCCACGTCATGTGGAAGTAATTTTTAATCTGGTAGTTTTTCAGGCTCTCATAATCCTGCTTCAGCTCGCCTGCATACCAGTCGTCTATGCTCTGGTAAGGCACTACAGTTTTCCAGTCTTCCAGCCCTATAGGGTTTTCTAAAACCAGCTTTTCAACTACATCCGGATATATTAGCGCAAAACGGGTTGCCAGCATGCCGCCCATAGAGTGCCCCAGTACAGTAACTTTAGTTATCTTAAGTTCGTCAAGCACCGCCCTGGTATTTTGCGCCAGCATTTGGAACGTGTACTGAATATTGGTGGGCTTGCTTGATTTGCCAAAACCAATCTGGTCCGGCATTATAACGCGGTAGCCATCTTTGCTCAGATCGGCAGCGGTTTGCTCCCAGTAGGCCGCGCAAAAGTTTTTACCGTGCAGCAGTATCACGGTTTTACCATTTGGCGTTTCCGGTTTAAGATCCATGTAAGCCATGGTAAGCTCCTGCCCCTGGATGTTGAGCTTTATCTGGCTAACCGCAAAAGGATAGGTATAATCCTCAAGCATAAGCCCCAGCGGGCGTGGCTGTTCTTCGGTTTGCGCCTGTGCGGAAATTATTCCCGAAAGGGCAAAAAACATCACTATTAATTTTTTCATGCTCTGTAATTATTTAATATAATACAATGGTGTGGCTGCATCTATTTCCAGAATTCTATAATGCCGCCCTCCTTACCCGTAACGGGATCAGTCTCCGGAAAAGGCACCCTGGCAATACGCTCATCTGCCGCAGGGCGTTCGCCCTCTTTACCGGTCATAAGGTCATAATCCATACCGCCCGGATATGCGCCTATAACGCCAAAATCATCTGAAGATATAAGGTTTTTATGCCCCACCCCGGCAGGTATAACAAGCACATCGCCAGCCTGCACCTCAATTTTAGCGCCTTTCTCCCCGCCCAGCTGCAGCGTAGCCGAACCGGCATATACGCCTACAACCTCATGAGTTATGCTGTGGTAATGGTGGTAAGTATACACACCGTTGCGCCAGCTGTTTGTCCAGTTATTATTTGTAAAGGCTCTTTCCATTGCATTGGCAAGGCCTGCATCTCTGGCAAAAGCACCTTTGTATACTACCAGCGCAAACACACTGTTAGGTATAATGCCGTCGTCCTGAAAATAATGGGTTGCTGTTTTCATAGCATAAATATTTGAATGGAGTTACTCCCTCTCCCCCGCAGAGGGCCGGGGTGAGGCCTCGGGGTTTACACATTTAGGCAATTTTTCGCCTTTGAGTCCGGCTATTACATTTTGGGAAGCCAGTATGGCCATAGCATCGCGGGTTTCCTGCACGGCCGAACCTATGTGCGGAAGCACGCACACATTAGGCATATCCAGCAGCGGGTTGTTTTTATCCATAGGCTCCGGACTGGTAACGTCAAGCCCGGCGCCCCAAATGGTGCCGTTATCCAGCGCCTGTTTTAAATCCTCTTCGTTATGGATGGGCCCACGCGCCGTATTTATAAAAATAGCGGTGGGCTTCATTTTTGCAAATGCCGACGCATTAAAAACACCCCTGATCTCATCGCTTAAATTGGCATGTACAGAGAGTACATCGCTTTGCTGCAGGAGCTCTTCAAACGACACTTTTACCGCGCCCAGCAGGTGTTCTGCCTTTTGGTTTGTGCTTCGGTTATGGTAAATAACGTTCATGCCATAGGCATTTTTGCACAGCTTTGCCATTTCAAAACCTATATTGCCCAGGCCCAGAATGCCCAGCGTTTTGCCGTGCAGGCCAATGCCCAGGTTAGCGGTAGGCTCAAAAAAATCCCAGTCGCCACGGCCTATCCTTTTATGGTGGAAGAACGCTTTGCGCGATGTGGCCAGCATAAGCAAAAAGGCGGTATCGGCCGTGGCCCGGCTCAGCACATCAGGCGTATTGCCTATCGGGATGCCCGCCGCCGTGGCCGCTGCAACATCTACGTTATCATACCCTACAGAGAACAGCGATACCACTTTTAAATGGCGGCACTCCTCAAAAAAAGCTGCATCGGCTTTGCGCCGGCCACTCAGTATAATGCCGTCTGCCGCTTTGCAGTGGGCTATAAATTCTTCTTCGGTAAGCTCGCGCTTTTCCTGCCATTGCGTTAGGGTGTGGCCTTCTTTTTCAATAAGGTCAACCCCGGCCGGCGGCAATATGCGTGTTGAAAATACTTTCATTTTTTTAAATTGGCCTCACCCCCAACCCCTCTCCAGGGAGAGGGGAGCCGGGACGTGAAAATTAGATTGTATATGGACTTATGCAATAAGAGTGAAGCTGCCCCCTCTCCTTGGGAGAGAGGGCTGGGGTGAGACCCCCTACCACGCGCTTTCCTGCGTAAGCAGTTCTATCTCATGGGCGGTAATTTCAAGGTCAGGCGCCGCAATAATGCTTTCAAGCTGCTCAAGGCTGGTAGCGCTTACAATGGGCGCCGTTACGCTGGGGCGGTGGATAAGCCATGCCAGCGCCGCGGTTGCCGGTGTGGTGTTTAGTGTTGCCGACACCTCATCCAGCGCGGCAAGTATTTTAAAGCCCCGGTCATCAAGGTATTTGCCGGCCCCGCCACCACGCGGGCTTTTGCCCAAGTCATCTTTACTGCGGTACTTGCCGGTAAGGAATCCGCTGGCAAGCGAATAATAATTTATAACCCCCAGGCTGTTGCCCAGGCAAAGCGGCTCCAGGCCGTTCTCAAAAATTTCGCGTTCGTATAAATTGTAGTGCGGCTGAAAAGTTTGGTACTGCGGCAGGCCCTGCAATGCCGATACTTCCAGCGACTCCCGTAAACGCTCAGGGGTCATGTTGCTGGCACCTATGTAGCGCACCTTGCCCTGTTTAATAAGCCGGTCATACGCTTCAAGGGTTTCCTGCACAGGCGTGCTTTCATCATCAAAATGGGTTTGGTACAAATCTATATAATCGGTTTGCAGGCGGGTAAGCGAATCTTCAACCGCCTGCAGTATGTACTTTTTTTTAAGGCCTTTTTTGCCGTTGCCCATATCGCTGCCTACTTTTGTGGCAATGATAACACTATCGCGGTTCTTGTTCTTTTTTATCCAGTTGCCAATGATGGTTTCGCTCTCGCCACCGTTGTTACCCGATGCCCACCGCGAATACACATCGGCGGTATCAATAAAATTAAAACCGGCGCCGGTAAAGGCATCCAGTATCCGGAACGATGTTTTTTCATCAATCGTCCACCCAAAAACATTGCCGCCCAGGGTTATGGGGTATACCTGCAAATCTGAAGCTCCTAATTGTCTTTTTTCCATATTAAATATTTAAGGCTTATAAAGTAATCGCTTGTTTTTGCGCACTGCTCTTTATGGCAGCATCTATTATTTGCATTACCTGCAGGCCCTCCAGGGCGCTAACAGGTTCTGCCGCGCCATTGCGGATGGCGTTGTACACCCCCTCAAAAAGGCCGTAATAATTTCCTTGCAGCGTGGGGACGGTTTTACGTAAGGTTTGCCCGTTAACCACGGCATGCAGCACCCCTGCCTTACCGGCGGGTTCAGTGCCCCAATCCTCTAAATTTGGCTTTGCGCCTGTCTTAAGGGTATCTTCCTGCACATCGGCACGGGGCTTAAAGAAGCTGCCGTTGCGACCCTGCAGCATAAAGCCGGGCTGCTGTTCTTTGTTGAAGAAACCCGCATGCAGGCGCACGCGCTTATCAGGATAATACAGCAATATGTCAATATTATCATCTACCTGCGAGGTTTCGCGCAGCGTGCGGAGGTCGGCAAAAACAGCCTGCGGGTAACCAAAGAGGCATAACGCCTGGTCTATAATATGCGGCCCCAGGTCTTTCAGCACACCGGCGCCGGCGTTTGCGCCCTCTTTCCAGGCCTTGGGGCTCAACAGCGGGTTGTAGCGATCAAAGCGTATTTCGGCTTCTACAATATCGCCTAACAGGCCCCCATCGAGCACGCTCTTCACGGTTTTAAAATCGCTATCCCAGCGGCGGTTTTGGTACACGGTAAGGGTCAGGCCGCGGTCAAGCGCCAGGGTGCGCAGGTTTTCGGCCTCGGCAGCCGTGGTGGTAAAGGCTTTTTCTACCAGGGCATGCTTACCGGCCTCCAGTACTTTTTTAGCATACTCATAATGCGTATCTACCGGGGTGTTTACCACAACCAGCTCTGCATCACCGGCTAAAAGTTCTTCGAGCGATGCATAGCTTTCAACGTCGGGGTAATCCTGTTGTATAAGGTGCCTGCTGCGTTCCCAGGCACCGGTTAATTCAAAACCGGGGTGCAGCGTTAAGAACGGCGCGTGAAACACTTTGCCGGACATGCCGTAGGCTAATAATGCTGTTTTTATTTTTTTCATGCTGGCTTCACCGCTATTGCGGGAAATTTGTTTTTAACTTCATTTCTCCCAAGATTTTATCCGAGGGACTATACAACCCATCAGAATCAGTAAGAGCGCCTGAGGCGCAGGTATTGTGTTTCTACTATAAACTGCGACCACTCACTTAATTACTTCTTCCTCCATTGAGCGCGGTCGTATTGCTTGGGCCAAATTGCATCTACTCCCAGCTCATGGGCAAAGCGGAGCCCCAGGTTAGGGTCGCGCAATGACTCGCGGGCAAAGAGCACCAAATCTGCCTGGCCGCCTGCAACAATGTCTTCGGCTTGGTGCGCCTGTGTAATAAGGCCCACGGCACCCGTTAGTATGCCGGCTTCTTTTTTAACCCTTTCGGCAATGGGCACCTGGTAACCGGCCGCAACCGGTATTTGCTGATGCTGCACCGCACCGCCACTTGAGCAGTCTATTACATCTACCCCTTTATGCTTTAAAACTTTTGCGAGTTCCACACTTTGACTTTCGTTCCAGCCGCCTTCGGCCCAGTCGGTACCGCTTATGCGTACAAAAATGGGCAGATCAGCAGGCCATTCGGTTTGCACCGCCTCTAATATTTCAAGCAATAAGCGGATGCGGTTTTCAAAACTGCCTCCATAGGCATCTGTACGCTGATTGACCAATGGTGAAAGGAACTGGTGTATAAGGTAACCGTGTGCGGCGTGCAGCTCCAGCACTTTATAACCTGCCTGGTGCGCACGGGCGGCGGCGGCTTTAAAGTCGGACACCACCTTTGCAATGCCGGCAGCATCCAGTTCAATGGGCGCTTCGGCCTCATGTTCGCTAAAGCAAACAGGGCTTGGGGCCACGGTATGCCATCCGCCTTCTTCCAGCGTCATTTTATGGTTGCCCTGCCATGGCGGGGTGGTGCTTGCCTTGCGGCCGGCGTGCGACAGCTGTATACCCGGAAAAGCGTTGTGCTGTAATATAAAGGCAGTTATCTGCTTGTATTTTTCTATATGGGCATCATCCCAAATGCCCAGGTCGCAGCCTGATATGCGGCCTTCCGGCGATACAGCTGTGGCTTCCTGTATAATAAGGGCGGCACCGCCTATGGCACGCGCGCCCAGGTGCACCAGGTGCCAGTCGTTAGCAAAGCCGTCTTCGGCGCTGTACTGGCACATGGGGCTTACCACTATGCGGTTTTTAAGAATAATGCTGCGGAGCTGTAGTATGGAAAATAAGTGCGACATGTTTTTGTTGTGTAGATTATGGTTAATGGCTTTGAGCCCGTATTTTTCAGCAGAAATATCTTACGGATTAAAGTTACTCATTGTAAAGTTACCGCACAAGGTGCAGAAATAAAACCCGTTTTTAATTATTAACAAACATTTAAATAGCTACTGCAATAATTAAAAAACACTACCTAAATGTAAAAACACTATTTTTGTGCGTTTATTTGCATACTAAATTTAAAAAATGGATACATTCATACAGATTGCCCAGCTGGTACTAATGCTTTCAATACTGGTTATTTTACACGAGTTTGGGCACTATATTACCGCTAAGATGTTTAAGGTAAGGGTAGAAAAGTTTTACCTTTTTATGGATGCGGGCTTTAGCCTTATTAAAAAGAAAATAGGCGAGACCGAATGGGGCATTGGGTGGCTGCCACTGGGCGGGTATGTAAAGCTGAGCGGCATGATAGACGAGAGCATGGATACCGACCAGATGAAAAGTGAGCCACAGCCGTGGGAATTTCGCTCTAAGCCGGCCTGGCAGCGCCTTATTATTATGCTGGGTGGCATTATTGTAAACATATTGCTTGCATGGCTTATATACAGCGTGGTTTTTAGCACCTATGGCAAAAAATATATAAGTACTAACGTAATGCAGGAAAATGGCCTTGCCTTTGGCGAGACCGGCAAAAAAGTGGGTTTTAGAGATGGCGACAAGATTATTGAGGCCGACGGTAAATTTCAGCCGCGCTTTAACTGGATGCAGCTTGATGTGCTTTTAGGCGACAAGATTGTGGTGGAGCGCGAGGGCAAGCCGGTGACAATTAAGCTGAGCGATGCCGACCTGAAACTGATTCTGGAAACTGAAGGGCGCGATTTTATGCACCCCTGGATAAAAAATATTGTTATTGATTCTTTTCCTAAAAAAAGCAATATGATGGCTGCCGGTTTTAAAACGGGTGACCAGCTTACTACCGTAAATGGTAAAGAGGTGCGCTATATGGGCCAGATAAATGAAGAGGCCTACAAAAACAGGGCAGGTGATAAAAGAAGCGGTAAAATTGCCATAGGCATTGTGCGCAACGGGCAGCCGCTAACGCTTACCACTCCTGTAGACAGCCTGGGCAAGGTAGGTTTTTACCAGGGCACTCCAGAAAAAAAGGAGTACAGGGTTACAGAACACTACAGTTTTTTTGGTGCTATACCGCAGGCCATGCAGGAGTCTTATGACCTGATTGTTTATAATATCAAACAGTTTAAGCTTATACTGCGCCCCAGCACCGGCGCATACAAGCAGGTTACAAGCGTGGTAGGCATTGCCAGCAAACTGCCTACAGAGTGGAACTGGGAGTTTTTCTGGAACTTTACGGCATTATTCTCTATAGGTCTTGCTTTTATGAATATACTGCCTATACCGGGCCTTGACGGCGGGCATGCTATATTTACCATTGCCGAAATGATTACCGGGCGCAAGCTGGGCGATAAAGCCGCAGGCATTGTTCAAACCGTGGGAATGGTGATTTTGCTGAGCTTAATGGCACTTGTTTTTGGAAAAGATATTTATCAACTTATTGTGGGTTAGGCTCCTGAAAAAACGTTTTAAATTTTTAGTAAAATTTATTTGCTAAGTTTAAAAATGGTTATATATTTGCACCGCAATAAAGGCAACAGCTCTAAGCAAAAAAGTTCTTTAGAATACATGGTGGTTAGCTTAAAGTTTTGTAACTTTAAACATCACATTAAAATATATAGTTTCCTCCTTAGCTCAGCTGGTTAGAGCATCTGACTGTTAATCAGAGGGTCCTTGGTTCGAGCCCAAGAGGGGGAGCTTTCTAAAGGCTATCAGCAATGATGGCCTTTTTCATTACCGGCCTCGTAGTTCAACGGATAGAATGGGAGTTTCCTAAACTTTTGATCCAAGTTCGATTCTTGGCGAGGCTACAAGACCGGAAAGGAGTGATAAATCACCTCTTTTCCGGTTTTTTTTATTCTGTAACTCGCTATTAATCATAAACATAAACCTCGCTGCCTCGTTCACTCTAAAAGTTCGACATTCATTTCCGTCAAAGCAAATCTTTTCAGGAAATATCGAACTAATTATTTCTCTCTTTGTCCTGATATCACCCTCCTGATACAATATATCTAATCGCGAAAGCACTAATGATGCGGCATCCAGCAATTTTGAGACAGTTCGAGAATTGTTCGGTCTTCCATTTGCCTCTGTAAGTTCAGCTTCAAGCCTGTTGACCTTATTCTCGCAATCACTCTTTATCTCTTTATACTCTTTTGGATCAAGGCCATCTGACAATAGTAGCTCTCTCGCTTTTGATAATCTTTGATTGACTTTCTCGATTTGCTCTGCTATTTGCTTACTACCGTTTTCGACCTGCTTCGACTTCCTGTTATACAAGTCATTCAAGATTATTTTATACAAATCCTGAACTCCTGGATGTGGAACGTATTTCTTTAATTCGTCTTCAAAGATGATATTTAGTTTATCTGCCCTATAACGGAATTTGCATGGAGATACGCAATGATAATAGTAATAGAGGCTATACATACCTTTAGATGCGCTCCCTGTGAGCATACGGCCGCAATTAGGACACACAAGGAAACCTCGCAGGGGAAATTGCTCCTTTACTTCTAAAGTTGTTCTGATTCGCTCTTTGCGTTTCCTGACATCAAGCATATCCTGAACTTTGTAATATAAAGATTCTGTAATTATCGGTTCGTGTAAGCCTGGAACAAAATGTGCCTCTTCGTCTTTGTACTTTGGTATAAAGATCTTACCGCAATAAACGGGGTTACGTACTAACATCCAAAAGTTAGCACGACTGCATTTAAGCCCTTTTTTATTTGCTTCTCTCCTTACCTCTTCAGCGCAAAGAATACCCTTTGCTAACTCTTTGAACGCAAATCTAATAATCGATGCTTGCGGCTCTTTAATTATTATTGACTTATTACCATTCTCATTCGTAACATTCTTGTAGCCAAGTGGTGCAATGCCTAAACATCGCCCTTCTTTTTTCGCTCGGCGCATCCCATGAAAAGTATTTAATGCCCGGCGGTCATTTTCAACTTCAGGTGCCGCTAGATAAAATGCAAGCATCATTTTATTTTCAGGAACGGATAAGTCTAAAGGCTGCTCAATGGCCTGCGGTTCCACTCCATACGAACGAAGCTTGTTTATCATCTGATAAGCATCACCTGCATTACGGCTAAACCTATCCCATTTTGTAAAGAGCACTAAATCTACTTTACCCTTACTCTTTTTTAGGCTTGACTCTAATTTTTTCCACTCCGGCCTTACAAATGTTTTTGCTGAATGGTCTTCAAAGATTATGTTGCGAACTTGTATTGAGTTGATTTCACAATACCTTTTCAGGACTTCTTCCTGATTTCGCTGTGAATAGCCTTTATCAGCTTGTTCGTCTGTACTGACACGTATGTAAAGATCTGCGATTTTCATAATTATATTTTTTAATGTTCAGTAGGCCTTATAGAGCTACGGGGGTATTTTTAAATATTTACTAATTGCTACTTCAGCTATCAAATAAAGGAAACATAGAATCTTTTCTGCCTGCTCCCTTGATACAACTAGCCCTCTTCTCCTAAGTACCTGCATAGCAGCCTCAGGAGTCATTTTGTCCTTTTCATTTTCCATAACTCACCTCCTTTTTTCGTTAAATGAAAAAGACCGTTTCCGGTCTTAAGTATTTGACTGCTAAATATAGGAGGCAAATTTCAAATTTTCATAGTCAAAATTTACCCTTGATTGTTCTCCCCTTCAAGTATTATTTTCTTTTCTAAGTATTGCTTATACAACATATCAAGAAGATTTCCCTCTTCCATTGGAACAAGGTCGTAAATTATTTCCAGCAATTTGGCAATGCTTCGGCCTTGCTCGTCATCATTCTCTAAAGCCAATATAGCTACTTTGAGTAGGTCACTGATAATAATAAACAAATCATTATAGCCTTTGCATGTAGTCATAACCTCGAATTTATCCTGTTTCCTATTATTGGTTTAAACATCACAAATATGTGCTGAGGATCTGCAATGAAGTCGATTGCTTTTGCTTGATTTTCCATGATTACTCTTTTTTAGATTGTTTATTTTTACCTAGCTTTTCAAGTCTCTCAATTTCTTCTTCAATGAGAATGGTAGCTTTTTCCTGAAACAACCTACACCTTCTCTGAAGCAATTCGGTATGTAGGAAATCAATTGCTCCAAGGTTCGCACTCCTCAATTTGCTGATGTGCTTTGAAAGCAATTCAAATAGCTTTATTTCCTCTTCTGTATTCCTCGGGAAAATGTCGCGGGATATGGAGCAAAACAAGTTGCAAATGTCAAAGAGGTAGCCAAGATGGAAGTGTATTGGCCGATAGCCAAGGAATGTATCTATAAGAGCCAGGGCAATATTTTCCATAGCAACCTGCATCATGGCTTCCTGAATAGGCTCGGTGTCCATGCCTTCTACCATTCCCTGCGATTCCAGGAATACTTCCGATACACGGTTACGGTTGCGCCAATATGCTCTTATGTAAGCAACATTACGTTGTGGCTCTTCTTTGAAACTGATGCAGGGCGGTACGAGTTCATGCTCATACAAGTTTATACCCTTAGTCATTGCTTGGTAGTAGAAATAACTTTTCTCTGGAGTGAGCTGCCGAACAGTTGTAGCTAAATGTATAAATAGGCTAACGGTGTACTGCCCCTTACTTTTTTTTCTAATGATGTCACTGAGATCGGCAACTGCATTGGCTTTATTGTCCATGCTATAAGCTAACAGATAGTAATGCGTGTGCTGCTTCGTTTTCACTTCCCCGCTCAATGCGTTACTGTACATTTTGTTTTTGTGATGAATTCCAAAACAGTAGAGTCCGGATAAATTCATATTGTCCAATAGGAACTTTTTTATGAACTGAAGCCCTTTGTCTTCATTAAATTCTTCTCCATTTTTTATAACTTGCTCTGACATAACTATAACTTTTTAATTAAACATTGGTGAAAAAGCTTATTTTTGCTATTATACAGCAAGTAATGAAGTTATAGTAAAGTACCGAACCACAGCGGGTTGTAGTTTACCAGTAACTGCTTGTATTTTACCAGCTAAATAAACCTTACAGAATTTTCAATACCTTTGAGTTATGAGCACAGCAACAAAAAACCACATAGGAAGAAAGATTAGCCGCATCCGCGAACTTCGTGATATGAAGCAAGAAGCTCTTGCAGCAGCTTTGGGATTGAGTCAACAAGCAGTATCAAATATTGAGAATAGTGAAAATGTAGACGATGAAAAATTAGAACAAATCGCAAAAGCTTTGGGTGTAACCCCCGAAGGAATTAAGCAGTTTAGCGAAGAAGCGGTATTTAATATCATTTCCAATACTTATCATAATACCAGTAGTGATACTTCAACATTAATTGCTAGTTCATTAAATTATCAACCCACTTTTAATACAGTTGAAAAAATTGTTGAACTTTACGAAAGATTGTTACAAGCAGAGAAAGATAAAGTAGCTTATTTGGAGAAGCTTGTCAAATAGCCAGCTATTTTTCTAACCGTCTATTACTAGATTTAATATCAAAACGTTTTGTTGGAATAGAATTTTGTATAAAGATGGGATTCTGCTGGCTTTTTAGATTGTCAATCTGCCGTTTATGAGAATTATGCAAAGAGTCAATTTTTTGATGCATTTCTTTTTTAAAACTCTCAATTTTAAATTCTGAATTTCTTGATTCTAGTATTGAAAATACAATTACAAAAGTAAAAAGTATGGAATAGATTGTTACGAAAGCTTTCTTGTTTTTTTTCAGTAGCTCCAACCCACGAGTAGAGAGGAAAATTAATGATACAAAAGTAAACAGGGACGTAGAAAAAATCAGTAAAAATATTATGGCTTTAAAAAATGTATCTATAAAAGAATAACCTGAAATTGTACCCACAATAAATGCAATTACAGCTGTAAAAATCGTAATTGTTTCAATTGATTTTTTATCTGTAGTTTCTACGTTTTCTTTTAAAGCCTTAATTACCTCGAATTCTTTATGGAGAGATTCCAATGCCTCTAAGTGGTTAAACTTATTATTGAACTCAATTTTTAATTTTGAAAAATCATAATCGGTCTGCTCTGCTGATAATGGCAGCAGAAAAGATGATGCAAAATAAATTTGACTAATGTTTTCAGAATTATAAGGAATTAAACTTTCGTCATACGGCAGCTGAAATAATAAATTATGATGATTTTTAGACCATACAATTTTACTTTCGCATGTAATCAATAAATCTCTTACAGTTCTTAAATTCACAGCTATTGAATCACTCTTGTCAAGTGCCTGCCTACTCTTTAGTAGCTGCCCCAGAGTTTTTATCTTATATTGTAAATATTTAATGTGAACAAAAAAGTTATCATTGTTGGACTGTAATTGTATAGCAATAATTTTCCCATGCAAATTTTCAACTTCTTGTGAATTTGGCTGATCCTGGTCAACTAGTAGGGAAAATTGATTGTTTAAAGCATAAAGCACATTCTTATAATAGTCCTGTTTATTACCTTCGAACCGTGATTCCCTACTTTCAAGTTCAGTAACTACTTTCGATAAATTTTCTAAATTTGGCTTATAATCTTTATAAAATTTTATAAGAAAATGTAATTGTAAATAGTTAAGAGACGACTTATCTAAAAGCTTTATAGCATCAAATGTTTTAGTCCAATAAGAATTAGTATTTGTTAAATCATAATGATTCTCTAAATATTCTCTCCACTCATTTATTTTGACGTTATTACCGCTTAGTGGAGAAGTGTCTAAAATTGAAAATAACTTATTATTAATTAAATAACTTTTAACCGTCCCTGACTTACCAATTACTTTACTGGTTGTTATTTGGCGTACGCTCCATTTGTATTTTAAAAATGTGATTTTTAAGATTACCGCACTGTTATACTTGAAAGGATTTTTATTCTCGATTATGGCATTTTCCAGCTCAACTAAGTTTATGAAATAATCTATATCTTCATCAAAAAAGTGATCAAGGCGATTGAGATTAAGAGTTAAACGGAAGTTATTAAACTCAGCAACTAACCTTTCATCAAATCCTAAAATGTCATGATTAGACAATCCTGACCATGAAAAAATTAAATCTATGGCCGGGTTAATATTGTGAATATTAACGATTTTGACAAAGTTCTTATAATAGTCGAGAAATAATTTTAGCCCGGGAATAAATTTTGAAAAAATAATATCATGAAAATCACTGTCTTCAACTGTTGAAATGGAATCGTATAAATCGTTAAGTGCTTTCTCATAAGATTCTAAAGATTCTTCAAAGCCAGCATCTTTAACGTATTCCCCACTTATTATTGATTCAATATAAAATTCTGATGATTGTAATATAGATTTAGTTATGACTTCAATCAATTCGTCCTTTAATAATTCATCCTCTTCATTAAAAAATGATTTATGCCAATCTTCCTTATCTAGATAGTCATCCTTAATAACTGCTAGTACCTGTGCGAGCATATATCAAAAATTAAAATTGATAGATTTTCTCTTCACCTTTGATTTCATCAATTGAAATTGGATAACTAAATGAATGGCTTTTTTTAGCCTTTTGAAAATTCTTCTGCCATGAATACCATAGGTGACTCAGTTCCACTAATTCAAAAGAAGACATTTTAATTAAATCAAAGTTTATCGTCTTAAGCTTTTCCAAAGAAATATCAATATTCTGTCGCGTCTTATAATCCAATTCTAGAAGGGATTGGGCATCATCAATTAACGAGTTCCTTGTGTCAATTTTTGTAAACTTTAAAAGCCCCTGTTTTATCCCATCATAAACATCACTTTCAACATGACCATAAGGCATTGCAACGAAATTATTAAAGGTATTATCAAGTAATGTATTTTGAGAATTAATGTTAGCATCAACAGCAGATATAAAAAACAATAATTTGAGCGACTTTAAAATACTAATGTCATTTTTGCTAGATTCAGTGTAAGCTTCTTTATACCAATCGTGTAACCGGCTTAGGGTATATTCAAATGCCAATAATTTCTCTGCTTTTGTCATATGCCACAAAATTAGTAAAGTTCACTAAGAGTAAGGTAATATAATTATAAAATATAACAAAGTATTTCGATGATATTTGATTAGTAATCTTTTTTTATTAAAAATTGGCCATTTCTGATAAAGTAGTCTCTAGCAAATACGGGATATCTCCATTTTGCAAATCTCGATAGCAAACTGAAAGAGCATTAAATGTGTCTATTGCAATGCAAAAATCAGCCGAGATAATAAAGTTTTCTCCATAGTTTTTTAGAAGAAATCTATATAGCGCCTCGCAGAAAATTCCAAGTTCAGATTTTTTAAAACCATTAATTTGTGGCACGAGCCAAAGTGCGCCAATTTCTTTTTTATTCTCTCTATCAAATGAAAACACTATTGTTGGCTTAATATATAATGGAAAACCATCTATTATCTGAACTTTATGATTCGTGGGGATTCCTTGACGAACAAGCTTCTCGGGCCTTAGACTACTGAGTTCAAAATCTTTAAAGTTCAATAGTATATCCCGATTACGTTTGTACATCGAAAATGTTGTACTTTTTAAATCCGTATTAAGCATCTTTGTATCAAGTTCAGCAATTTTTGGATCGTAAAACTCGTCGCTCCTATTTTTAAATACATTATAAATGCAGCTGGTGCTAAAAACCCAATAATCTCTTGGTTCTTCTTCCTCTATCTCGGTTTCGGTTTTTTGCTTAGGAAATCTCGTCTTTATTTTGGTGACAAAATTCTTTTTGTATTTCTCAGATTGTTTACGTCGAAATTCAACTAATTCATTAATCTTAATTTTCTCCATTTTTTACCGATTAACTATCTGTACATTAAATTATTACTCTCAAATTTATAAAAAATCTTTGAAAATTCTCTTACTTTATATATAAGTAGAAGTATTAAATAAACAATCTATTAAAACCTTCCGGCGCACCGTCAGGATTTGTTTGCATTATGCAAGAGCATGCTCCTTCAGGCATGCACTTTTAGAAGTTTCAACTACCTAAAGATTGTTTTATTCTCTACTGATTGTTTTCCACTTTCGAAAACGTAAAAAAAGGCAGCTAAGTTATTGCGGGCGCAGCTCACGCTGACAAACCAAAAGACTACGGCATAATGGCTCGTGCCTCGCCACCCTTCGGGACTTATTCCGTTTCCTTTTGGTTTCCCGCTGCCCCCGCACGGTTTATCTGCTTTCTTTTTTTCCGTTTTTTCTTTGTGGAAAACTAATGTGTTTTATGGAGGCTGACGGCTTAAAAAGAAAAGTAATGAATTCGTAATACATAACTTTTTAAAATTTTAGAAATCATGGGACACAATCTGAATTTCAACGAAAACACAGGCCGTTATTCTTTCTTTAGCGTAAAGGAAAAAGCATGGCACAATTTAGGTCAGGTGGTAAGTGACTACCCAACAAGCGCAGAAGCAATTAAACATGCGGGACTGGATTATGAAGTGGTAAAATCTCCGCTGTTTACACACAGTTTAGAAACTGTACAGGCTGATGCAGATTTAACTGCTGGCGAGCCTGTCAGAGTACCGAATTACTTTGCTAACGTGCGAAGTGATAACAATGCCGTTTTAGGTGTGGTGGGTAAAGATTACCACATCGTGCAGAACCGTGATGCGTTTGCCTTTTTTGATGCTATCGTAGGCGGTGAAGAAGGAATCTTATACGAGACAGCAGGGGCATTAGGAAATGGCGAGCGTATTTTTATTACCGCTAAACTGCCCGGTTATATCCGTGTGGGCAATGGCGATGACGTAACCGAAAAATATATTTTCCTGACCACCTCGCACGATGGCAGTGGAAGCATTACCGCAGCCTTAACACCCGTGCGCATTGTTTGCCGAAATACGCTTAATGCCGCATTTAAGAACATGACCAATGTGGTACGCATTAAACACACCTCTGGAGCAAGGCAACGCCTGGAGAATGCGCACAAAGTTATGGGTATGGCAAACACCCTGAGCAGCCAGTTAGAAAACATCTTTAATGAATGGGCAGCAGTGAGGGTAAAAGATGATGAAGTAAAGAAATTGATACAGTTGGCGCTATGCCCTAACAAGGAAACCTATGACCTTTTGAAGAAGGGAGCAGGAGACGAATTATCGACTGCATTCAAGAATATGGTGGAAGATGCTTTTGCCTATGCAATGGTAAATGACACCCAACAGATGGACACTACGAAAGGTACTTTATTTGGGGCTTATAATGCTGTGACTGGCTACTATCAAAATGTGAGGAACTACAAAGACGAGGAAGCCAAATTGCAGTCTATTGTAATGGGAGGAACAGCACAAACAAGGGCGCAAAAAGCCTTTGAGTTGTGCAACAGTTTTGCGAAGAATGACAGCGGGATATTCCTCGTAAACTAATACGAAACTGTATAAAAGTTAGACAGGGCAGGCAGATAACCTGCCCTTATCTTCATACATATCGGTAAATTTGGCCGAGATTGCTGCTATGCCCTTCAGCACCTTTCATCAGTTTAAAAGTATGAAATGTCGGCGGGAGATTGCCACGTTGGTGCAATCGGCAAGATGAACGGTTGTATCACAACCGAATCTTGCCGCCCTTTCCTCGGAACTCGGGGGCGGGGGACACTATAACATCTAAACAGCTTTTTAATTTAAAAATACGACATTAAAAAACTGCCAAGAGGCGCTAGAGAATTTGCTAAAACATCTCCAAATTAATAGTCTAGACTTTGATCTTCTTTAATTCTGTCAACGAATTTTTGTGTCAAATCTCCATGCTCATACGTCACAACTATATCTAATCCTTCATCAATTCTGACACTCAAAAAGTCATCAATTTTATTAGAGTTTGAAAACTTCCAAAAACTTGAAAATTCTGCTTTTCCTAAGCTTATTGCTGTTTCTGTATAACCATCATTTTTTTCGTATGGAAAGTCGTATGTTTCAAACGAATCGGAAGTTATAAAGTATTTAGAATTCAAATCCTTGACAATTCCCTCGTAGAGTGAAATAGCTTTACTTTCTAATGGCGGCTTTATATAAACGGAAGCCTTAGCAAATTGATTATCAAAAAAAGAAATTAATACCGTATCAGTATTATGACCCGCAAATTTAATTCCACTAAAAAAAACAGATTCGTTAGTACTAATTTCTTCTTCCACTATTCCACCCCTCTTTTTTAAAGAATCCAGTACAAATTCTTTTTCAGATCCAAAAGGCATGTTTAAAAATCCTTCAAGCTTCAATAATTGCATAGTTGTATTTTATGGTTAGCATAAACTAAATTAGTAAATTTATTCATTTATATTAGGATTTAAAAAGACCGCAGGTTATACGCTTAATAATTAAGTTAAACCAATTTTGTAATTTAGCTCCAGAAATAAATTTACAATTTAACTGCAACCTTGTCTGCAAATCAAATCAAATTATAAAATATGGCGGCAACAAACTTAGAAGACATATTAAATGATTTAAGAAGCTTAAGTGCCGAGACAGAAGTAGTTGAGTTTAAAGAAGCTAAAACAAATTACGATTTTTCAAAACTAGGAAAGTATTTTTCAGCTTTAAGTAATGAAGCTAATTTAAAAGGTAAGCCATACGCATGGTTAATTTTTGGAATTGAAAATAAAAAACATGCTATTGTTGGCAGCCAATATCGTCCAAAAAGAAAAGACTTAGATAGTCTCAAAGGTGAAATTGCAAACAAAACCACCAATAGAATAACTTTTATAGAAATTCATGAGTTGAATTTTAAAGAAGGACGCGTAATAATGTTTCAAATTCCTGCTGCCCCAAAAGGTATTCCTATAACTTTTGACGGCCATTACTATGGTCGTGATGGAGAAGAATTAGTGCCACTAAATCTTGAAGAAATTGAAAGGATAAGGGCTCAAGCAACAACAGAAGATTGGAGTGCGGCAATTATTCCCGAAGCTTCAATAGATGATTTAGATGAAAAAGCGTTAACAATCGCTCGATTAAATTTTAAAAGTAAATTTCCGGAAAAAGTGCAGGAGGTAGATACATGGAATGATATAACTTTTTTAAATAAAGCAAAAATTACTATAAAAGGTAAAATTACACGAACAGCAATTATTCTTTTAGGCAAAGAAGAATCAGAGCACTTTATAAATCCTGCCGAAGCAAAGATTAGATGGCTACTAAAGGATGCCTACGGAAATGATAAAGATTACCTGATTGTAAGTTGTCCTATGTTATTAGCTGTAGACAAAATATATTCTAAAATTAGAAATCTCAAATATCGATATATTAAGAGTGACACACTCTTTCCTGAAGAAATTGATCAGTATGAGCCTTATGCAATTAGAGAGGCTGTAAACAATTGTATTGCTCATCAAGATTATACTAAGCATGGAAGGATTAATGTTGTAGAAATGGACGATCATCTAGTTTTTACTAATTTAGGAAGTTTTATTCCTGGCAGTGTCGAACGTGTAGTTAAAGATGATGCTCCAGAAGAGCATTATCGGAATAGATTTTTAGCAACTGCGATGTTCAATTTAAAAATGGTGGATACTGCGGGAGGTGGAATACGAAAAATATTTAATTATCAAAGACAACGTTATTTTCCGTTACCCGATTATGATTTATCTGGTGGAAAGGTCAAGGTAACTCTTACAGGTAAGGTGCTTGATCTACAATATGCACAACTTCTTGCCAAGAATAAAGAGTTATCTTTAGATGATATTATATTACTAGATAAGGTTCAAAAAAGAAAGCCTCTCACTGAAACCGAAGAAAAGAGGTTAAAAGTTAAAAAGCTTATAGAAGGTAGAAAGCCCAACTATTTTATCAGTATAGCAGTAGCACAAAATACAGGGCTAAAAGCAACATATTCAAAAAATCGTGCTTTTGATAAAGATTATTATCTCGATCTAATTGAAAAAGCCATCAAAGAGCATGGCAGCATGACTAGAGGGGAAATAGACGATTTACTCTGGAAAAAACTTCCTGACTGGATGGAGGATAACCAAAGAAAAAATAAGATCAATAATCTCCTGTCCGAATTAAGAAAAAAGAGCCGAATATATAATAAAGGAAGTTTTGCAAAGCCAGCCTGGGTAATTAAACATGAATAATTATTAGAGTGCTCTATAGTGCATTGCAACAATCACTGCAACATCCATTGCAACGGCACCTCGCTTTATTCGTCTAATAGTAATTAGAGTTAAATGGAACTTTATTAGAGTTTGCTCTATGTTGCATTGCAACAATCATTTCAATATCCGTTGCAACGGCATCTCCCACTTTATTCTCGTCTAATAGTAATTAGAGTTAACTGGAACTTTATTAGAGTTTGCTCTATGTTGCATTGCAACAACCATTGCAACATCCGTTGCAACGGCATCTCCCACTTTATTCTCGTCTAATAGTAATTAGAGTTAACTGGAACTTTATTAGAGTTTGCTATGTTGCATTGCAACAATCATTGTAACATCCGTTGCAACGGCATCTCCCACTTTATTCTCGTCTAATAGTAATTAGAGTTAACTGGAACTTTATTAGAGTTTGCTCTATGTTGCATTGCAACAATCATTGCAACATCCGTTGCAACGGCATCTCCCACTTTATTCTCGTCTAATAGTAATTAGAGTTAACTGGAACTTTATTAGAGTTTGCTCTATGTTGCATTGCAACAATCATTGCAACATCCGTTGCAACGGCAT
>Ga0265780_10000358_pt1 | contig 72036 bp, 70 predicted proteins | sample P1T30metagenome_FD_192432 | JGI IMG/M metagenome (GOLD analysis project Ga0265780, IMG submission 192432) | Plant litter microbial communities from East Loma Ridge, Irvine, California - P1 T30 | ecosystem: Environmental > Terrestrial > Plant litter > Unclassified | place: USA: California...
ACTTACCCACCCGCTCCTTCCCACGATCTCAGCACTTCCACCACCCATGTGCCGCAACGTCTCCTCGTTTCCATGATTCGCCAGAAACCTCTTACCATCAATCTTCAACCTCCCAACAATATGGCCCCTCAACGGATTCCCATCGCGCCCGAATTCCACGGTGTACGTCTCCACCAGCGCCTCCCCTGCTGCCTCGCTCGCAAGCTCTGATTCTTCTACGACGCCTAGTATCTCGGGCAAGGGGTTTACGAGTGGATATGCGCCTTCTTTTCGCGGCTCAGTGCCCAGGACCACGACGTATTGGTAACTCAGCACTCCGCCGTTACATAGCACTAGACCCTTCTTTCCCTTCCCAGCTCTCAACTGCCGCGTCATTTCCGTGACTGCATGCATGCTGTAATTATTTCCCGCGCCGCCAAAGCTCGTTAGTCCGCCCAGTACCGTTAATGGTTTCGGGCCTCCGACGATAGGCAGGCCAAGATGGGTCGCTGCGAGCTTTGGCACGATGGGAAAGCAGGAGTAGATGTCGATGATGTCTAGTTCGGACTTTCGAGTACTGCTGAGTGATAGCGCGGCGTCAATGGAGTGCGAGATACTGGGCGAGGTGTGGTAATTTGGCCGAAGCCAGAACTCATTCGAGTCTTGGGTTCCGGCGCCACCGAGAGGGTAGATCCATTTTGAGGAGGGGATGTCGAGGGCTTTGGCAGTTTTGATAGATGTTAAGATGACGGCTGAGGCGAGGTTGACTGTGTTGAAGGCGTTCATGAGGAGTGGATCTGGCATTTGTTAGTGCTGATACCCAGTGTTGGATTGAGAATCTTACATGGATAGCATATCATCCTATTCTTTGGCCCGACTTTGCCGATGACTTCTTCGCTATCAGATCTTCCCTGGCTCCAAGCATATTTGTTCTTCTCCGCCACCTTCGAGAACTCGGCATACAGCGTCGCGCTTTCTTCATGATTCGCTTTCAAGCTCTGACCGCGCTGCGCGCGAAATGCGTTTTCATATAGCGGATACACGTGAATCGGCGCACCGATCTGGTGTATCGCGCCGAGATCTGTGGAATCGTGAGTGGAGGATAACGACTGCCAGAGAGAGGAGATGCTACTGTTTCCTAGATCGCGGCCTGTCGGCGTGAAGACGCTGTCAACGGCTTGTGAAGGTTGAGTCCAGCCAGGTGGTGGCAGTTTCTTGGCCGCTGCGCATGCTGATACTGTGGTGGACGTGTTAGAGCTCAGAAGTTGTGCTATATTGGAGGTACCATAACATACGTGATGCTAGAGCTTCTCCACCTGTAACTACTGCCACATTGCATTCTCCTCTCGCTATCCGTTTCGCCGCCTCGTCGAACAGCTTCCCTGGCTTATCCCCTCCATGCTCAGAATATCTCTTCCACTTCACGCTCTTCTCGACGCCCAAGGTTTCTGCTAACGATCCGGGCAGGTCAGGATACGGCCACGTCCACGTCTTGACTACATCGATACTGTCGATCTTCGATTGCAGATCTGATTGGGAGGATGAAGACGCGTCTTGTAAAGCGATATGAATCGCTTCGAGCATCAAAGTCATAGGCTCCCTGGCGTCGGCCACGGCGTTAGAGCGGTTCTTTACGTCACCGACGCCGATTATGATGGGTGTGTCTGCCATTGTGATGATCGATATGGGAAAGGGCAATTGGCACGGTTCTGACAGATAGAGATGATGCTGTATCCTCGCTCAAGATCACATTTCAGCGAATTTGTCTACCATCACGGAGAGAGTCATGAACCGCGGAGCGCACGAGTTGCCGAGGTAGTACTAAACAAGCGCTGAGTTGCAATCCTTTGACGTGCCATCTTTTCTCTTTACATGCACCCACTCGCCAATTGTACCGACGTGTGTATATTATTTTCTTGTCGTTCATGCAAGCGCGAGCATGTGTGGTGCGACATGGACCTTTCTTGATGGCTTCTTAGCATGAGGAGCTTGAGGCGGGGAAAACATGACCATCAGACCAGTATGTTTGAATGGGCCAGGAGATCAGACTGAAACTCATCAAGACGCCGGTAGTAAAAGACATGCTTCTCCAGGACGCAAGTGACTTGAAAGACGCCATCGAACGAAGGCACCCTTGGAAGGAATTTGGGTATCCAGGCGAGGCTGCTGCGAAAGCGTGGCTTGGTTGCGGAAACGCCACAGGCTGGTGAAGGGTAGACGAAATGTCAACACAACGGTGAGGATGATGAAGAGATGTAGTCGCGTCGAGTAATATGGTGTTGATGTGGTTGTGACACGGAAAAAGGTGGTCGGTCGGCATGTTGCACAAGACGGCTCGCTTACGGAAAAGAGAAAGCAAGATCGAGGCATAGAAAGTCATTCAATAGAGGGTAGCACTCTACGAAGTAGACCTATGCGGGTCCATGCTTATCTAAACGAGACACTAGGATATGGGTGTTGCTACTTCCCCACTTGACTGCTTCTCTCGCGCCTTCCTCAACTGTTCAACAGCATCAGTAAGCAAATCCTGGCACCAATTACACAATTCTGTTTCACACAAAAGTCTTGAAAAGGTTTGTATTCATTGCCAATATCGATTTTATACATGCTCGACATCATCTCCAGTCCATCCCAGACAAATCAATCAACAATCATTCGCATCCTGAAACAGATACTGGTGTAAAGATTCCCTGGAAGCAACGCCTGAGAGAAGGCACATCCCACTTCCTGATTTTTTCGAACACCGCTTGTCCACCCCTATACCGCATCAGCCACTCGGTCTACACCAACCAGTACCCTCATACTCACCTACCCTCATCCCTCTGCTACCTCACCAGCCTCCTTGATACCAGATCCCAACTTGTAGACGGCCAAGGGATTCGAAGACCCAATCACACCTCGCAAAATGGGACTCTCGTATCCGGGCCTATTCGTCCTAGGGATATAGTGCTTGACGCACTTGCCTGAGCCGGTGTAGTTGCCTTGAGGTAGATGTATGAAGTTAGTACTTGTCTCAGGCTCAGATATGTTTTCGTACGGAGGGGTTACGTACAGCATGGGTCGGAGTGTTTGGCCGCGATAGTGACGCTGAGGGCGAGGAGGAGGGTGGGGAGGTTCATTTTCGGAATGGAATATAGAGGTGATATGTAAGTGGTGGGTTGAGAGCGAGTTGAGAGGTTGGTAGATGGGTGATAGTAATGGAGTGTGATGTAAGAAGGATGGTCTTGTGGTTCAGTATAAATACTCAAACCTCCTTGCCACCTAGCGTGTCCCGACAAACACAACCGTTCTCCGGTGCCGCTGCCGTATATCACCTATTAGCATGGATCCCGCTGCTCTGTCTCTCACTTCTTACCGAGAATCAAGCTGTTCGGGCGGCTTGCCGGATCGGAGTGAGGCGTTTGGCAAGAGTCGGTGGAAAGGAGGGTATCTTGGTATACCTGAGGATACGCACAGGCGGTGTGCGCGGAAGCCTTGACAAACACGTTGTCTAAGTCTGGCTGGCTATTGATGAGCGTCTTACACCGACCAAGATGTTGTTATTTAGCACACTTGCTGAGCGTTGTCCACTGCCACTGGTGCTACAAGGTTGTTTGCATGCACGACCTTCTCTCTATCGACCGAACCGCTGAGTAGAAGTATGAAGTGAGCACAGATTTCATGAGATGGCGCTTAACTTGCCTACTCGACTCTCGCATCCGCGAGGTTTCTCATGTAACACATTCAGCTATGCCTCCACGAAGGAAATTTCCTTTACCACGCCACATCATGCTTCCCAAATCCCCATGCATCTAAAACGCATATACAACGAATCGAATCGAACGCCCTTCCCCTCCACTCCCTCCCAGCCCTCCCTCACTTATTATGCCACACCAGCGTCCTCAACGAATCCCACTCATCCGACTGCACATATCTAATCCCCAAAAGTCAGCATATACACCCAAACCGCGCAAGGAATGAGAACCCACATATAGCTCATACTACTCCTCAAACTACTCTGCACGCTCTCCGGATGCCACCTAAAAATATACATAACCATCGCCCAACTCAGACTCGCAAAAGCAGGCCACCCATTCCTTACAAGCGCCCTTCTAAAATCCCCATCTCTCACCAACTCCCAGCCCCCGCCACTCCTGCCTGCACTCCTATCGCCGCTTCCCCCACGCCTATCTTGTACAGCAAGCTTAGCTAGAGCTAAACATACGCGCGCAAACACATATATGACTATCTGCTGCGAAACAGAACTGTGTATCGAGCGCCCGAAGACTGTGTAACCGCCCAGCAGGCCTGCGAGGAAGGCGTCGTAGTGTCGCTCTTTTCCTGTGGGTGAGGTGTGGCGCAGGAAGAGCATGCTGGACTTGTATACGAGGGCGAAGAGGCCTAGGTTGCGTGCGTGTTGGCGTGTGGCTGCGTAGATGGCGTGGGCTTTTTGGCGGAGGGTGCCGGTGCGGAAGAGGAGGATCATACTAATAGGAGGAGAAGGAGGGTTAGCGAATGCAGTGGTCTTACAAGTATAAGATTGAGGAGTGGGTGGGAAAGAGAGTGGTGGTATTGGAGTGGTATGGAAAGGAAGGAACGTTATTTACACGAGCGCATGCGGAAACCTGACTTTCGCACCATACACGATCCCACTGCGCACGCCTTTCACCAGCGTGAGCACATCGTGGTACTTCGGGTCCAGCACGACTCTTTCCAGCGCGGCTTCGAGCGCGTGTAAGCGGTCCATTGCAAGCTTCGCTACAGGTACAGCTGCCGTGACGTTTGTTATCGAGTACGTGTGAAGAACGGATTGGGTGAATGTAAAGAAGGACTTATGTTTCGCATCAATGTCATGTCATGTCATGACGCTGATTCCGCAAATCGAAGATCGGTTATGGCGTACTGAACTACCGGCGCGGAATGATGGTCGCGGCTCTGCCTCGGTTGGCGGGAGAATTATGTTTTCCCCACGTTTGAGGATCGCGCCCGCTAGCTGGCCTACGCTTTGGCATGTGAAGGTTTGGGCTTTTCATGTGCGCTTTCTGATAATTTGATAATTTTGTATCTATGTTTCTATGCTGGTGGTATCTCTGTGCCCGTTGTCGCTGCCGCTTCCGTATGCAAAATGCTTTTCCGTACAAACGCCCAAAAACACCGTTCGCTCTCCAAACTCATTGGTCTCGCTGCAATGATAGCCAAAACGTAAAACCTTCACACAGCCCTCCGATCAGGCCACCTCTTCTTCAACTCCTCGTACACCGTGAAAATGAACGCAGAACTAGGTATCGAGCGCCCCACCGTGATGCCGCAACCGCGATACATGCCCTTCAGCCCATGCTGCTTCCACAGCGCTTTGCCCACGGCGCTGAACGTAGATTTACCGCCAGTCAATTGTTTTACGTCCTCGGTCTGCATGCGAGACTTTATGGTGTCGGCAGGGTAGAACATGAAATTGTATGCGCCGCCCGCAACGGAGCCAGACGCCATGCGCTGCCACACAGGTAAATCATCGTCCGATTTCGCTGCCCCGTTGTGATTCTTAAACAACATCTTCATGCCCTCGTAGCCGCCGAACCACGCCGCGCCCCCGCCCGTCTCGCGAATAAAAGTCCCGAATTGGCCGTGCCAGTAGCCGAGGAGGCCTTGGTGGCGGTGTATCGAGGCGATGACGCTGAGTATGCCTGGCTGGGATACGAGGCCGCCGGATGTTTCGAGGGGGACTTGCATTTTGCACTTTACGAGTTCGATGGGTGTGAGGAAGAGGGATGTTATTGCGCCGGCTACCATGCCGCAGTAGAGCATGCCGGTGTAGGGGAGGTCGCGTTCTGGGTGGCGGGCCAGTTCTGCGTAGATTCCGGAGGCTTTTAGAACGTTGCATGCGATGCGGTACTGTATTCTGTCAGCATTGGTACTATAGTTTCCGGAGCTTGAGTACTCACGCTGAAGAAGAGAGTGCTGGTTTCCACCGCTGCTCCGACTAATGGAGCGCTGATGCCCCTATATATGCCAGCGAAGCCGTCTCTTTGCAGCGACTTCTTCAAGCAGTCCAGAGGACCATTGTACCGCAGCGGTACAGTATCTGGCTGTGACTGCAGGCGGACTTTGACCGTGTCGAATGGGTACTCGATGTACTTCCCGACAACTCCAGCTGCTGAGCCACATACGATATCCTTTATGGCTTCTTCCCCGTGCGAGCCAGCGTACTCGACGACTTCTTCACCACGCCCATCTTGTGCTATGATTTGGTTGGACAGACCGCCTCTTTCCCCCACCACCGATGCTGATCTTTCTTGCACTTCCATGAACCGACGGGTATGTGTATTTCGTAATTGTATGTACGGGATGATTTTCCTTCAGCGTGTCATGAAGTGTGGATCATGGTATGCGCGCGAGGAGTCGAGCAGGCGGTGAGGAGTGCGTGATTGGCGATTATGACATTGACCAACGAGGATGGTTGGAAGTCATGCAATATCGGTCGCTTGTGAAGGCGTGAGTGGTCGTCGGGTGACACAAAGTGTCGATACGATGAGAGGACGGTAATGCAGTGGACCGGGTCGTGTGTGACGTGGGTGAAGGCACAAATCTCGCTGCAGCTGGGTAAACGGAAGACACAAAGTGGCGCCCAATGTGTCGCAAATTTTCCTATTAGCCTGCAGAAACCCTGCTGAGGCGAAAGAGACAGTGACAAGGAGTGGAAAGCGCACAGCGCCTGGAGTCTAGATTAGTACGTTGTAAACTGGAATTCAGCGAGTCGAACAAAAGGCGCACCTCAGGCCCAAAAGCATGAAGCCGAGTATCTAATCTGATCTGATCCTTTGTACCTGTCATTTCACGCGGGGAAGTTCTCTAGCGCGGCGTGCTATCGATATCGGCTCAACTTTTCTTTCGCCGCGGGAGTTCGACATCTTCGACACGAACAGACGTGCGCGCGTATCACCACCAACATGTCTGAGGCCGTAGTCACTGCAGCGCCCCTGGCGGATACCGTGAGCGCCGTCAAGGGCATGAAGAAGAATGGTAACCAATGTCGCGCAATCTAGAGACTCACTCCCACACTGACTGAACTCCACAGGCAAGCAATGGCACGACAACAAGACCGCCTTTCGACCCCGAGCCAATCAGACGTCCTGGGACAAGCGCACAGCGGACAGGAAGGCGCTTGCGGCTATGAAGGCGAAGGAGAAAGAGCTGAAAGAGGAGAAGGAGACACACCGACAGGTTGGTTGCGCGCAAGCCTCCTGTAGTTTGTGCTAATTGGAATGTAGGAACGCGTTGACAAGATCCGGACGAAGCGCGCTGCCAAGGAGGAGCGAGAACGGTTCCAGAAGATGGAGGAGAAGATGCACAAGAGGCGCGTCGAGCGTGTGAAGCGGAGGGAGAAGCGCAACAAGATGCTCAAGTCGTGAGGGGGTTGATTTGGAGTTTTCAGATGCTATGACGAAGACTACGATTGGACATCAAGGCATAAGCGCCGAGTCGAGGATGCCAGATGATATGGGACCGGTACGCTGCATGTGAAGGGACAGCAAGGTCGCCATATACCATGTCAGGAGCAGAGCATGGCCGCACCTTGGCTCATATCGAAGCCATAGCAGATCTTGGTGGAATATACCTTGCGACACTGATAGGAAGATTTGAGAAAACCGAACAAGCTTTTTCGTCTACTATCAGTAGCCTGTAGCACTACCTCCTTCCAAACAAGCAATTTCATATCGATGAAAATACACTTTTCTGCGTGACTAACAAATCATGATATTGAACAATTGCTCTGGAAATGAACTTTAAACATGAACTAGTGTTTGCACTTCAACAGCTTTGGTCGGCGCGAATCAAGGACGAGGACGTTAGTGTGAAGCGCGTCACCTCCAACAACCATCTCCTCGCTTGAATACAGCAAACACATGGAAGACCTGCACCACCACCACTCCTTTCGCCCGAACCTCTACCACGGCGCCTCCTCATTGCGCGTCAACTCGGAGCCCGTCGCCAACACGGACGAGAAGAAGCGCAAGTCGACGCATCGGCACCACCACCACACCAGCCGCCATGAGAAAGACCACCGCCACAGCTCGAGCCGGCGTCATGCGAAGGAGGTAGTCCAATCGGCGATCCAGCTGCAGGCCCCCTCCAGCTTCGGGGACCTCTTGAAGCAGGCACGCGGCAGCAAAGACACGACGCCAAGTCACAGTCGCAAGGGAAGTGTCGCGCACGGCATCGAGGGCAACAATGCCGACAACAGAGACGGCGGTGATGTAGGCATTGCGATACCACCGCGGAGACCGCTCCGACCAGAAGATGTGGAGCTTGAGAGACAGCGGGTCGAAGCCAGAGAAAGGTACATACAATACATTCCACTCAACACCACGCTATGAGACGGGCGGATATTGACAAAGCACGCAGAGACCTGCACATCGCCCTCAAATCGCTCTCGGACCAGTCACTCACCACCTCCCGCCGCCTCGATGACACATACTACTCCATCCTCGAAAAAGTCTCGGTGCTGCGGCAGACCATTGGAACGCTGCAAGAGTTGTCGGGCCTGACCAAGGAGCTGCACGAGAATTTCGAGTCGGACACAAAGGACCTGACAGACGACGTTGAGGGGCAGATCGACGGCTTCCAGAACTTCGACAAGCAGCAGAAGCAAATTGTGGACTTGGAGCAGCGCGTCAAAGAAGGCAAGACCAAGGCAGATGCCTTAACAGAACGGCTCTCAAAGGCGAAAGAGCGCGTCGATGCGCGCGCTCGCAGTGAGGTGGAATGGGAGGTCAAACACACACGTACGCCATCTACTCGCAACACAGGCGCTCAGCCAACACAACTAACCGTGCCGTCCAGGGCGCGTACGCATATTCTGGGGAATTTGCGGCTTCATAGCCACCCTCATCCTCGCCTTAGCTCTCTACCACCAGCTCAAGCCGCCCGACGTCACGCACGACACGAGTCAAGCCCTCGACTTCGCCGCAAGATCGCAGATCCTGGAGGCGCCCATCCCAGACATTGCAAAGGAAGCCATCATTGGACCTTCCAGCAGTACGGCCACCGAGAAGTCAATGTTCACGAGTGCTGTGCCTGTTTCGGGTGATGATGAGCGGTTAAGAGTGTTTGATGAGTTGTAGCGATGACTTTTTTCTTTCTTCGTTGTTAACTTAAGAGATACCCACGTTGTGTTCTTACATCATTCAGCGAACGCACCAACCGCTATTCTTTCAGCATTACCATATCACCTATTTCATTCACGCGCTCGTACAAGCTCATTCTCGTATCTTACGTTGCAAAGCGAATGTTTTGCGCGGCTGTCTCAGTCAGCATGGCTGTGCATCTGCTACACCCGCGCCACATCGCACCCAACACGACTCTCCACTGGACGTCAAGTACTCCTTCTGACCCACTGTAGACATTCGCTTGTTTCTATTTACGTCGCTTTTTCACGTGCGGCGTTGTGAGATGTCCTGCCTTGCCTCGCCTCACCCTTGCTCGCCATGCCTGCGCAAATAGAATCAAATGGTTTGCTTGCCATGTTCTTACGCATTGGTATATAAGCATTGTAACTTGTCCGGCTTATCCGCTATCCATCACAGTTCTTCTAAGCTTTTCATGCAGCTTCGTCGCTTCCAAACTCCATCAGCCTCCAACACAAACCTCAATCTTCAGCCTATATCTTCAACACACAACCCAATCCGCCAAAACAACAATGAAGCTCTCCCTCCTCACCCTCTTCACCACCACCCTCCTCACAACGTCCTACGCACAAAACACAAACGCCAATACTCCATCCCTCTCCATCGCACCATTACCCGTCTCAACCAGTACTCCGTCCCGCCTACCATCATCCATCGCCAGCCTACCCATCACACCTCCAGGCCCAATCACTATCACACAGATACAAACGCTCACCGCGATTTCCGGCTTCCCTAGTCCTAGCGCGAACGGCACGACAACGATGCTGAGCACGACTGGCACACCGAGCCCGAGCCAGAGCACGGCACCTGCGTCGACAACGGGCGCGGCGGCGAATGTTGGGGTGAGTGCCGGCTTGGGCATGGGGGCTTTGGCGGTGCTTGTGGGGTTGTTTGGTTAGATGGGTCAAGGGATGGGAAGGATAGAGAGAATGGGGTGTGGTTTGGGTGGGGACTGAGCGTGCTATTCTGAGCATGAGGGGGCACAGGTATTTTGTCTTCGGCAGTCGTGTAGCTAAGATGACACTAAGCTGGCGTATCTTGCAAGGCTGATTGGTACCCTTGTATGCTATTCTGGATTTACGAGATCAGCAAATCATCTGCATGTCCACAACACACATATCCAATGCCAATGGATGCACATACACTGCTCTTGATATATCTTCATATCTCCCATTCCGCTATTCCCGATGTTCTTACACACATGCACACTCCAAGATATCTGTACCCAAAGCGCCCAAACGCTCAATGATCCACAATCCTCCAGTCCCTCTTCCTCCCCCTCCCACCTTCCCTCTCAGTTAATAAAGTTAACACAGAAGAAGTGCAGCAATAACGACGCAAGCACAAAGTCCGCAAACGCCCTCTCATGTGAAATCGTCTCGAACTCGGCCTTATTCTCGGTATTCGTTTGGATGCGCAGCGAGGCCGTGAGGACGAATTGGCCGACGCAGGCGCTGAAGCCGGAGAGGAAGGCGTTGAAAGGCTGTGAAGAGGTAATTAGCTTTCATTCCAAGCATGAATGTAGGGTTGCAAGACGAACAAAGTTCCCAACAAGCACCACGTAGAAGAACTGCAGCGCGCCCACAACCACCAGAAACGCCATGAACGTGTCCAGCAGCTTCACTCGCTGCGGCGTCTTGGACACGTATTTGTCGTATATGCCCTGCATGATAGCTGATGCATCGGTGCTCTGGCTCGAGGGTTTGCTTGGGCGTGTAGGTGCGGGTGTGGAGGTTGTTGTTGAAGGGCCTGCGGAGGCGGGTGTGCGTTGTTTGGGCGGCATTGTGGGCGGTGGTGTATGGTTGTGATAATGTTTGGCTCGACTTTTCGGTGTTGAATTGAATTGGCGTTGATAAGCTACAGCTTGATGAGGCCAGATTCGAAGGCCGTGCATTGGAGGTGCGTCGGTGCTCGGCGTTAGGGCAGGGCCGCTAGGAGATCTCCCCCGCAAATAGCAGCAGGTACGATGGCATCATTCCGCTGGGTCGCATGTAAACAGGACACCTTTCCACCCCCTTTCGAGTCTTTAACGATTACGAGACACGGGTGAATTTGAAGAGCCAATCGTTGTTCTACACTTCTGGATCTAGACATCAATCGACAATGGTGAGTGAAAACAAGAGCTTCGAGCTTAAGCTTGGAAGGAGTTTGGAGTGGATGAAGTGAGCCTCGTGTGATCGAGACAACAGCTAATTTGCTACCCAGGGCTCACTCGCGAATATTGCGTTGCTCATCGGTGCGTTGACGGCTGGTGGAGGTATCACTGGATACGCACGGACAGGATCTATCCCATCAGTCGTGGCTGGAGTCACTGTTGGCGCTTTGGTACGTAGAGGTCTGCATTGTACATGTCATCCATCGCCAACTTCTCTGCCAACTTTCCATCTCTCCTTACCGTGAGAAAATGCTTTCATCTGTGCCAAATATAACTTACACAAATGACAGTACATCCTCGGTGGCCTGCGTATCCAGAACGGCTCCCCATATGGAACTGAGCTCGCCCTACTTGCGTCCGTCATCCTAGCTGGAAGCTCGATTCCCCGAGCTATCAAGAGCGGGAAGCCATTGCCGATTGGTTTGAGTGTGCTAGCTTCAATCGGTCTGTGGACCTACGGAAATGCGTTCTTGAATAAACAGCAGCGGACTGTTTAAAGGATTGGGGCCCTGGCTCGAGGCGAAGTCTGTGAAGTAAAGCAAAATGGTGGTGAATTCAGAATTGGAGAATCAGACATTGAGTTCAGTACCTGGCGGTGCTCGTGTGAGTGAAGTTCAACCATGCTGATGATCCACATTGAGGTAGAGCGAGGACGATTTGTACGGGACGTGTTCAAATCTCACAGCAGATGTGTCCAGTCATTTTCCATGGACTGGATCGACGCCTGAGGCTTTAGGATTCCTTCTGGTCGTGTCTCACGAATCCAATTCCAACATTGACAGCGCCTCTGTAGATCCTGGGACCGGTCGTGCCATTATCAAGGTCTTTGATATGTCGAAGAACCCAAGTAGTGGGATGTATATGGTCATGACTGGTACGGACAGCGCAACGAAACAACGAGTAAGTGTTCCGAGTCTAAATGTTTGTAGCGTCAATGTCTGCCTTCAAAGTGAGTTGCAAAGTGAAAGATCCGTCACGTGCGAACGCGCATTAGCGCGAACAACGAGTGGGGTCAGGCTCTTGCCTAACGAGCAGCACCGTTCTGATGTCGACACGCAGCACCGTCGTCACCCACACTCACCCAAGATCGCCGCCATGAGCGATACTTCGGAAACCACTTCGTCGGCATCCAGTCTCTTCGGTCACGATGACTGTGAATTGCACGACGTAAGCATGTGTAAATCCCGGCACATGAGCCATCTGACACCATATCTCTAGGATACACGCAACGGCCTCTGTCACTCGCTCACCAATGCGGGCAAGCTTTGCAGTAAGTTTCTCTAGCAGGACAACGACATGCACTAAAACCATAAGCCTATAGAGCACGGATAACGCAGCCTGGCTATCTTCCCGTATGCAACAAGCACGATCCTCTCAAGGAAATCAACCGATACCGCAACCTCAATCAGCTGCGAGCTGGCAGGTGCCAGGCCGTCGAGGATTGCGGCCAAGTCTGCAATCGACTAGCTCAACACGTAGCGCCCTATCACCTATGCGCGAAGCACCAAGCGGGTTCCGATACACTCCCCTGCCATATCATGGAGCTACCAACCGAGCTTCGCTTCATGATATTCAGATATCTCTTCCCTAAAGTCGTCCCCGACCATGGCGTTAAGGTAGGCATATTGAAGACATCCAGGCAGATATATCGAGAAGCGTCTTCAGTATTGTACGGGGAGTGTCGATTCACCGCTAAAGTCGAATCTGGTTCGATTATATTTCGAGGGAAAGTGTGGAAACGTGACGTCAATCGCTCCATGGACGATGTCCTTTGCGGAGCCAGCGCCAACATGATCCGAAACCTCCAGATCGAGGTAACCGTTGGAGAGAGGTACATGGTGCCCAAAAGCATCATCGGACCGCGCATGAAGGAGGAGTTCGAACTCTACGCTCTTCGGGACAGCATACGCAAATTCACGGATTACATGTAAGCAATCAGACGAACTTCATGTAAGGCATACACTAACTACGTAAATCCATATATAGGTCATACGGAAGGCTGAATGCCCTCAGAACCCTCAAGCTCAAGGCGAACATGCCATCTGGCTTCCAGTGGACCCCTCCAGAATTGACGACTGCTCTATTCTTTCTGCTTGAGCCACTTCACAATCTTCACGTCGAGGAGCCTCTCCTAGTCCTATCTACTTCTCCCTTCGAGGGTACCGAGTTCAAGCAGCGCATCTCCAACGTGCGTGGCACTAAAACGTATAAGACCATGCGAAAGCAGTGGCTGAAGGACCTCAAGAATCCAGACGTCCACCTTCCTAAGGCAGATCCTATTGTTGAGACCGCGTATCGAAAACTCGAAGCTTTCGCTCATCTCATCCAAGATCAAAGCTCTGCGTCTCCAAAAGGCTGGACCTCCACAGTCTTCGAAAACCTCCATCACCCTCTGCACTGGGCTCGTGTTGCGTATGAGACCAACAATGGCGGAATGATGACCAAGATACACGAAGCAATCAACATTCGCTGGGTCAAAGCTCACCGTCAACAGCAAGAGTCGCTGCGAGCTGTAGCAGACTCCATCAATACGATGTTCGAGCAGAACGGTGTGCACAGCGGCAAAGGCGGTAAAGAGAAGGCAAACGTTATACCAACACCGCGAGAGATGTACCCCAATGCGTATAACTTCGAGAACAACGAGCCTCTCGAGGACATCTACCTCCCACGTAGGCCACAATACTGGGACGACGCTGATTCTGCACCGAAACGCGGTGATCATGGTGTCACGGTGAAGATGGGTCTCTTGCGGTACACTATCTGCAAAGTCGGCAAGAAATGGACGCGTTACAAAACACCAGCACTGATCCGAGACCTGGAGCGCGAGAAGGTCCAAGCTCTTGAGCAAATGTGAGCTGGGCGTGCGAAGGACCACTTGGGGCATTATAGGACTTATAGTCATTATATCCCCTGTATAGATTCAGAGTAAGAAGAATCTGCTGTGCCCTCAAGGAAAGGCGATGGAAGGCAGCAAGTACGTCTATATTTCAACTCCTTCATAAGGTGAGTAGATATTTTACTCATCACATGAACCAATATATGCACTGAAAACTAAAATCTCGGGCCTTTGAGTCCGTCCTGACTATCCTCAGCAACATGCCCAATGATTTGAAGCTCAGATCTGGCTCGTGGTTCTTCATCGTCTTGCCTCTGCCCTCTTCCTCATGCCCACCTCCAAGCCTAGCGGCTTCCTCAAGAACCCTTCCCTCGTCTCCATCTCACCCTGCCTCAACTCAAACTCGTACCGCCTGAATACCGTACCGACGATGAGCGCCAGCTCCATCTCCGCTACGTTCCTGCCAACACATGCCCGTGGTCCATAGCTGAACGGAATGAAAGCCACCTTCTGCTGATCAGTAACCTTCTCCCAGCGCTCAGGCTTGAACTCATCCGCGTCCGAGCCCCAGATCTCCTTGCTGTGGTGAATCGTATATGCGGGCACTGAAAGCACGGTGCCTTGCGGGAAATGGTGGCCCGAGAGCGTGATACCTGGGCCTGGTGGGATGAGACGAGGTAGACCGAGAGATGAGGTGCTGTGGATACGCATTGTCTCTTTGATAACGGCATCGAGGTATGGTAGGTCTTTGACGGATGCGAAGGTAGGGACGGCGTCGATGTCAGGGAGCGCTTCATCAAGTTCTTCTTGCAATTTCTTGACGACATTCGGATGCGAGAGGCAGTGATATAGTAATGCGCAGGACGTGTTGCTCGTAGTATCACTTCCGGCGATCAATTGTGTCAGGGCCTCAGCGGTCAGTTCCTCCTTGCCCAGCTTCTCGCCCGACTCGTCACGGCCCTCCATCAGTCTTGCGAGCAGGTCCACGCGATCTGACGGCTTCTCAAGTCTTGCGTTCACTCGTGCAATGGCGATGCCTGCGAGATCTTGGATCGCTTTCATGCCCTGACTGAAGAAAGGGTCGGGAAAGTACTTCGCGTACGGCTTGATGTACGGGAAACAGCCAATTGTGCCAGACACTTCGCCGCGGCGGTTCAAAACTTCGATAGCGGGCGCGTAGCTGGTTTCTCCAGAAAGTTGCTTTACTTCAGCGAAGTCTTTCCCTTTCTCGAGCATACCGAAGGGCGCTCCGAAGGCTAGATCACCGATAACATCGAAAGCCAGGTAATTAAACCTGTGAGAAGAGTCAGTGTTTGCCTAGTCATCGAAGAGGTGGAAGTGCCCATACCAGTGCAAAGCGTCCATTTGGTACCAATCTCCCTTCTTCTGATTCGCTCGAATATCCCATTGCTTCTGCAGCTCCTCCAAATTGTGGTGAATGTACTGCTCGAATTGCCCCACGCTCTTCGCCGAGAACGTGTGCGACACAGTCTTTCTCTTGCGCGTATGCTCCGCACGATCTCGTGTATTGAACAGTCCCCTTTTAATGCTCACAAACGCGTCGTAGTATTCGCTCTTCAGGAAACCGTTGCCGTGGCCGTAGATCTGCGGGATCGCATCTGCGTCGGCAATGCTAACATGGTGTGGCTGGATTCGCACAAGCTTGCCATACTTTGCGTGCGCGTTATGGACTGCAAGGTAACGCTTGCCCTGACGACATTGTGCGAGAAGCCAGAGGTTCGTCCATGCGGCGGGGAAGGGTGCGGGGATGTCGCGAATTTGCCAATTGCGGATATAGGGCAGAAGGTAGTATAGAACTGGGAGGAGAAGGAGGGTGTACGGCGTGAGGAGATACGTTGTTATCGACATCGTGAACGTCGGTCGAGGATATTTCCCGGCTGGCGTAGTTAACAAGTAGATATCGTAGCTCGCTCTGGCTCAATTGCGCGCTCCAGGTTCTTTGCTCTCACTACTGAAAGTGATGTGAGGCGAGTTACGGCAACCCTTATATGTATGTATCCTGCTTGTCAAAGGCCGCGTAGGCGCATTCCACCTCTTTGCGGCCCTTCCGACGCAAGCTCGGGACCTTCCAACGTCAGTCCCATCATCGACGCTAGGGTCAGTACCAATATCCAAGCTGCCGGCCAATCATAGTGGTTGTGAAGCAGAGCATCGAAGCCGTGTTGAAGCTCCGCGTTCCCACAAAGCTGGGCAGCCGACCCCGCAAAATCGTCCCCTCGGAAATTGTTCGGTGGGGAGGCTGACGGATCGCGTCCCGACTAGGATGTCTTCTCTCGTCCGAGCAGTTCGCGATGAACAAATGTATATAATGGAGCTCTGTGGAACTGCTGCAGTCCCGCATATGTTTGCCGATTGCACTACAACTGTTTTGAGGAAGGCGGGGGATCTGTGAGCTCTAGCATGTGAGAATGTAGTCAGCGCAACAGAAGCGCACTAAGACGCTGACGAGTAGACCAGCACATCACGATACGCTTCGCTGAATAGATATGGAAGAAGCATTTGATGAGCTCGATTGCGGTCAACCTTTGTATGGTACACCACAAGATGAAGCAGAGGAGACGAGGCCCACTTACACCGACATTGCGTTACAGTCGGATTGCACACGAGTGAGGCGTTCAAGATTTTACCGTACTTGTGGACCGCCAATCTATTCGACCTGGAAGTCATTGTGTCAATTGGCAGCACTGTTCCGGCCTCGGTTTCTATCATGCGTCATTCCAAGCTGATCCTCCCATCTCTTCATCTTCCTAGATGAACACGCGAAAACCGTCACAGCACGTCGAATATCTATTACGACGCAGAAGACTTATTGCTGAACTGGGATAGCCACGCGCCACCCCTTTTGCACAATCTCATATGTCTATCAAACTTTCCCCTTCCACGTGTGTCGTTCAGCTTATTCCGATTCTCGGAAAGTATGGACATGGTGCACTTATGCGCCACCTCCAGCTGGACTGGCCATGGGCCCATCTAATCCACTTACGTGCACTGCTGGTTGCAAAGCGCCCTGAAGCTAGACAATCCCACGTCCGGATTTCTCGAGCATTGACGGGACGCTTCCTCCCACTTTCGACGAGGAACTGTTCGGGTCTTTACTATGGAACAGAAGTGAGCGCAGTCCAACGCTAGCACAATAGTATTGCTGGATCTCAAGAGTGTCATGAGATTAGTCTTCAGCCAAGAGTGAAATATGAACACATCTCATTGCTTGTTTCCATGACTACCTGCTTGTACGACTAAAAGAAGGTGCCTACACGCAAAACTCAGAATCCCTCCACACACGAAACTTCGTGTCCAAGCTCGAGTGTTCCTTCCAAAATCATCACTTTGAGTGCACGAAGGTAGAATCAAATCCTCAATGTCATAAGCCATTGATGAGATATCTCGTAAGGAAAGCCTTGGTATTGTCAGTTGTGGCATAGGCGGACATTTAGGACGCTACGGGTTTCTTACTATATCACTGTTCACCTCTGAGGGGATGGTTGACTGCGGCTCACCTCCTTGAGCAGTACCACCGTCTTCGGGAATCTTGCCTTGAAATCGATGGCCATCTCAGACAAGTATTTGTCGACCTTTTCCTGCACGAGAAGTGGATCGCTGCCGCAAGTACGATCACGAACGCTTACCAAAACAGTCAGATGCTGAGAGCCGGCAAGTCCGAAAAGTCCCAGCGGTTGTGCCATTTGGAAGCGTATATCGTGCACATCCTGTTGAACATGTGGTCCTGTCAATGGTAGCATCTAATATCCAAGCCGATCTCGACTTGCACGCTCTCGATCCTGATGATGCTCGTATCCGAGTACTCTGATGTGAAGCTGGATAGAGAGCTGTCGCAGGTTGCACGAAAGGTGTTTTGGAGGAAGGGAATCATTGCCGTTTCCGCGTACCTCTGGCGAGAGACCCCAAGCAGTGCCAGCAGGTTATTGAAATTCTCATGCCTCGTCTTCCTCAGGGTCCAAGACCTTCGTAAGAGGATGTCTTGACCACCGAGAGCATACTCGAAGATTCGACTTCTGACCTCAGGCGGTAGGGCAAGCAGAGGGGACTTGACCTGATTCCGTCTCGCGCTTAGCACCGTTAGTGGCAACTCTTATCCACAAGGATCGCACTTACATCTTAAGGAACTTGCCAGCCTTGCGCTCCACATCGATAAGACCGTTTTCCGAGCAATCGAAGCGGGTTTTACTGACGCTTCACGACTCCAGCTCCGGTAGCCGCTGATGATGTTGTAGCCGAAGCTGAGGACCTCGTGGTTCGCTTTCGTGGCGCCATGTCGCGTATTCAATGTGGACAATGTCTTGAGAGAGGCTTCAACTCTGACGGAGGAGATGGGTAGTGGTAGGTTTGTAGTGGGTAACGGGTAATGTTAGGGGATCAAAGAGGCCGCTGGCATAGGAACAACCTTAAGACGTTAGCAGCTTCCGTGCCGACTACGACGAAGACGAGGTAAAGGTGACGCGAGCAAACAAGGTGAGAGAGAATATGCTTCTGTGTACAGAACCAGCGGGGTCTCTATGTCTCGTGCTTGTCTCGTGCTCATGCCTATATGACATTCGCCGAGTCGCACGCTCACCCAGAACCGATCGTGATTAGAGATCGCTGCAGCTCCATCTACAGGGTAGTCACCGAGTTGAGTCGTGTACGTATGTGGGACACGGTGATGGGAAAGCAAGACATCCCACTTGAAATCGAGAGTTAGGTGAGCCTGGTTGTTTGCAGTAATATATTTGATGTCGCAGTTCACTCTTATATCTTTAGCTCTCTTTCTTCGCACACTCTCCTGCTGAGTAAAGTATCCCCTCTCAAGCCGCCGCACCCATGAACTTCTTCGCCGCTATCCAGGAATCGTCACGCGCAGCGTCCGCCGTAGTTCCAACGCACTGAGTCAGAAATGCGTGCCACCCAACCACAGTCTCGGCGACAAGACCCGCGCGGACCTCCGGCGAACAAGTGGTCAAGAACCAAGGGGCACTTCCAAAGCTCTTCTCGTCGTCGCTGTTCACGAGCGCAAGAACGGCCTCGAGACCCGCGTCTCCTCCAGCCGCCTCAGCTGTCGCAACGGACTGTGCGCCAGCAACTGCAGCGGCGTATTTCTTGATAACAGGCGGCATCTATGTAGAGTCAGTATCGTTTTCAACGTTTTGTATGGGTTGGAGTGTCTTACAGCCATCATGCGGGTGCCTTGGCCTGGCCTGCCGGGTGGTGGGTTGCGGTTGTGGTTGAACTTGAAATTGACCGACTCGAAGAGCATGTACGCAACCAGTGCAGCTTGCTCTCCCTTGGCCGTGATCTTGTTGGTCTCGAAAGCCTTGTTGATGGCAGACGCCGCGCGAGTTGCATCGGCGCACTCATTCGGAGCTACGGCGCCATCACATGAGGCAGTCTCGGGCGCGATGACGATGAGTGTCTTTGCTGTCAAAGCACCTGCCACGGGAACTGCGGCATCGGTTGTGGTGTGATTGGGACATTCTGGTAAAGGAGCAGCGAAAGCACACAGAGCGAGCGCGCTGGAGAGGAGGGCGGTGGATTTGATGTACATCTTTTTCGAGGTTCTTGGTGGTCTTTTGCGGACTTGATCCGTGTTTTAATATTCAGAGGCGTGATAAGAAGTTTGCTTGTAATTGTATGCTGGGAAATGGCAGAGCGAAGAAGGGTATGGTTAAGAAATGTTTGTCTTGAAGGGAACGACAGTGAACAATGTCTCAGACCAGCTGGACGATTCTCCAGAAATGACAATGTTTTGAATCAAAAGGCTATCAGCTAAAAAGCGTGTGAAGCCAGTGAATGAAGGAAGAGGCTGTGATATACGCCCTAGGTACCAACATTCCATCGCACGTGTCACTATGAGCACCATTCCAGGGGCCGGAGTAAATGTCAGGCATACCTGTGGCAGAAGCACAGCCGTCCAACAGCATCGACGCGGGCCTATGTATGTTATACGTGATGATGCGAAGGCACAATGTGATTGGCTGAGACAAAGAAACAGGTGGTGTTTCGAAACACGCGGACGCGTCAAAAACGACAAGCTTTTGCCAATGCCACCTGTGGCACTGGGATGGAGCTTGCGTTCCCCAGTTTTCGCGTTTCACGTTGATGATACTTAGAGGACGACGGTTGTTGGAAGAAGACGGTCGTGATGGCGCTTCGCAATTTGCGCTTGTTCTGCCACCTCGAAATCAGAGCGGCCCGCCCAAACGTGCGTACTGCCGCCCGCCACCGAGCTATATTTTGTAATTGGTTCTCTCAGTGTTCTTCCTCTTCTCCGTCCCCGCGAGCGGAATCTTTCAATTTTCCCCATGAGTGCCGCAAGCATGGAGCACGATGTTCGTAGAGAAGATCTCAAGGTGCGCAGCCTGCTGGAAAAGAACCAATTCTGTGGAAATTGCTGCCATGATGTGCCGCGGGCATGGTAGCAACCTTCTACATTTGGGTGACATGACGTCGATTACAAACAAAAGTTGCCCCACCACACATTGTACATAGCATGGAGTGTGCCCCTCAATGACCGCACTACTTCTTCCCAAATCTCAGCCAAGAGTTTTTTCAATATCAACCTCGATTGATTTACCTGAACAAACCAACATCACCAAACTTCAACATGCCTGCAGTAGAGAGCAAGTTTGACCCGAAGGACATGCAGTTCCGCAGGTACAAAAACCATTCGTGAGGTATACGTAGAACGAAAACTGACTGAAAGCTTGCAGGCTTGGCCCTGCCGGACTGAAGGTCTCTGTCCTTTCTTTGGGAGGATGGTTGACCTACGGCGGCACACAGAAAGGTTCCATCGTGAAGGACTGCATGCAGACTGCTTGGGACCACGGAATCAACTTTTTTGACACCGCCGAAGCTTATGCTGCCGGACAGTGTGAGGTCGAAATGGGACAGGCGCTCAAAGAACTTGCATGGCCTCGCGATGAATACGTCTTGTCGACCAAGGTACGTTTCGCCTTCTAAACAGTGTATTACTAGCTAATGCTCGATCAGGTCTTCTTTGGAACATCGCGTAAAGAACCTAATACTAGGTGCGATGATTGGAAAACTCTGGCATGAATGATTCGCTGACCGCATGTTTTAGGGGATTGTCGAAGAAGCACATCATTGAGGGCTTGAAGAGCTCGCTGGCTAGGCTTGACACCCCTTACGTGGATATCTACTTCGCCCATCGTCACGACCCTGACGTTCCAATGAGGGAGATTGTCGAGGCATTTACTCAGACAATTCACATGAATCTCGCGTACTATTGGGGAACGAGCGAGTGGAGCGCGGCTCAGATCCAGGAAGCTTGCGATATCGCAGAGAAGTACAATCTCATTGCGCCTATCGTCGAGCAGCCGCAATGTATGTCACATCAAGATTCGGCATGCTGACAAAATGAGAGCTAACTTCGTTAGACAATGCATTCCACCGCGAGCGGTTCGAGAAGGAATACGCCCCTCTGTACGAGAAGTACCAGTATGGAACGACAATCTGGGTAAGTACAGCGCCATGACTACATGTGGTATATGTACTAAATTTCGGCAGTCGCCACTCGACAGCGGAATGCTCACTGGTAAATACAGTAAGTACACTTGGCTGAACACCATACAAGCCGTGTACTGACTTCTGCAGATGATGGAATCCCCGAGGGATCCAGATTCGCCAATAACGCCCAGATGATGAAGTCGAGGATCGACTCTTTGAAGACCGAAGAAGGCCAGAGCAAGATCAAGAGGGTCAAGGAGTTGACCAAGATTGCGGAGGAGCTGGGTGGAAACACCACACAGCTCGCTCTTGCATGGGCTGCGAAGAATCCCAACGTGTCGACCGTCATTCTAGGCGCCACAAAGCCAGAGCAGATCGTTGACAACTGTGGCGCCATGAAGTTGCTACCCAAGCTGACAGAAGATGTCATGGCAAAGATCGAGAAGATTCTGGGCAACAAGCCGTAGGGAGTACATCTGGCGTGCTGCAAGCACGTAGGTTAGGTTCAGATAGACCAAATCTATACATACCAGCCAAATCTATGCTTGACTGTGAACTGAACACAACTTTGGTAAGTCGCGTACACTGAGGAGATTCCGTGGAAGGACGCCGACCATGAATGAAAGCTTTCGACGTCTTCATCGCGATTGGCTGACCCCGCGAAAGATGCATGCGCAGGTATAAATAGAGACATGGCGAGTTGTGGCGCAAGCAAGACTTGCATTGTGATCTGTGTGGACATGGATTGAACACCTCCGAAATGTATCGGAACGCCTCGCAAAAGCAACCACAGCCGAGGTCTCCCCTCGTGTAACGCTGTCGTCAGCCATCGCAAAAGAGAAGGCCCATGGAACGACTTGCATATGCACGTCCGGTTCGCCAGCAGCTGTTCGGATGTTCCTGTCTCCAGGTCTTTGCTTGCCGCTTGCCGGTCCAGTGGCGGTTCGTTCTGTTGTTGTAAGCTTTCAGCTTCCAGACCACAGAGCCGCAAGGCCTAATTCGTCGGCGGAGATGTGACCCAAGCTCTCTCAAGCAGCAAGCACCACAAGTGCTGTCACGCTCACGTCAATTGACCAGATTCAGCTGTCCGGCATCTCCGCGCATCGTTTGGCGTGTTTGTGCGTCCAACGTCCGCTTGCGATATTCCAAATCTCCACCTGGGGCTGTGCCGATGCGCTGCTCGACATCCTCGTCGCCCAACGCATTGTTTGGAAGCCTGATTACTGCTGATTGCCAGCGTTAAAGTTCGCACTGTGAGTGTCAGAACCCTTACGTCTCGCAAGAGCCCATTCGCCCACTGCTTGGTGTTCTTCAACCCCGGATCTGCGACGTAGAGAGTACCACCTCACGTCTCAATCGCACCTCGGCCATTCCCACGTCGTCCCTTCAGCTACCATTTCGCGAATTTCGACTTGACTGCCAGGAAGTCACTATTCGCTGGTGCTCCGGCTCTGACATTCAGTCCAGCGGGCGATTGCCGACTCCATCAACAGATAATCGCATTGTTGTTGCTGGTTCGTGACGTCTGATACAGAACACCACCGGAAGACGTGCGTTTCGGATGTGCACAGGGGTCTTTGAGCGTTCACTAACGGTTTGCAGTGCAGTATCGATCCCAGAATAGCCGCGCCCCACAGCCGCAGCGTCCACGAGAGCAATTGTTTGGTGCCTAAGAGTACTCGTTGATCAATGCTACCTACATAGCATGGCCACTATCAAGCCAGATCCCCTGGAGGGGAACTCAACTTATCAAGATGGCAGTGGTAAGTTCACGCAGTTTTCTTGGCATCTTCTTTTTGCTTTAACTGCGTTGTGTTTGAAGTCGAGCTCGTTTTGTCTTCGCGTCGCAACACTCTCAAACCCGCTTGGCATATGCTCAAGGCTTCCCGCAAATGGATATTTTGCGTGCTTGAGGTTCGCACCTCTTGCCATCCTAGGCGAAGGGCACGCTGCGGAAACAAAAGAGGCATCGTTAAGGCAACTTCTGTCGACGCCTAGCATGACGACTGCTCGCGTGTCCTGCGGCGCACCCGCTTGCCGGCCGTTAGCAGTGATGCATGAACGTCAAGCACATATTCGACAGCTACCGGTAGCAAGACTCGCTGCTTGTGCGGTCATGGATGGAATACATATACCTGGCGATGCTACTGTCAGCTCTGGCCTCAGCTTCGCATACCCATTACTGTAATTTCTTATACTGTTTTCTTTTCTTTTGTCCAGTACCTCATATACATAATGTCGCATAATCGTTATATGTCCTGGCCAGATGCGCTGACCATGGCGCCCGTTTACCCTCCACCCGTCGCTGGCACCGAGTACCCTTCTCCTACTGCCTCTCGTCGGGCATCCGAATGTTTCTCCGAGATGACTGGCAGTAGGAGGGGTAGCTTGGCTGGCTTTGCGACGGAGATGGAGAGTACTGGGCAGTGGCAATCAATAGGAAGCGAATCTAAAAGCCCGCTTGCACAATTCGGATTCTTCAAGAGTCTGACAGAGAAAAAGACAACAAGAGGTTCGCATTCGTTTGCTAAGTCCTGAGATGGTAGCTAATGAGAGCAGATGGTCAGCCGGCGAAGAGAAGGGGCCCCAAGCCCGACAGCAAGCCGGCTTTGACCCGGCGTCAAGAGCTCAACCGCCAAGCTCAAAGGTGATTAAAAAAAATTCAGTCGCGAAATGAACGCACTGACGCGAAGTATAGAACGCACAGAGAGAGGAAGGAATTATACATCAAGGCTCTGGAGCAAGAGGTCCTCCGACTGAAAGAGACCTTCGCCAGTACGACCAGGGAGCGCGATGCCTTTGCGGAAGAGAACCGACGTCTCAAGGAACTTCTCATGGCCCACGGCATTGCATTCGACCTGTCCAGCCCTTCAACCAACGGCCTTCCACATGTCAGCAGCTCTACGTACGGAAGCTCGAGTGGTAGCGTGTCTGGATACAATCCAGGATCCGCGTCAACAGGCTACACATCACCACCCAGCTTCCAGCACCGCGGCTCGATCTCGCACGACAGCATGGGCCAGCATCCAATGAACATGCAACAGCAGCAACAAGGCCATCCGCATCGCGCGCAGCAGAACGGATTGGACTATGATCAGATTGGCATAGACTTCGTGTTAACGTACGACCGCACGCCCTATCTTTCTCCTCCACCCCAACAATAACTCCATTTCTCGCTTCTTACTCCGCATCCTCTTATTTACATTCTTTGGCTCTTCCGTACGTTATCATTTCTTTGACCTCTTGAAACCTGGTTCTGACGAACGCGTCTTGCAGCCTCGAACGCCCCTGCATGGACCACATGCAATTCCTCATGGTGCGAGCGCACGACGCCGAGGAGACAATCAGCGGCCACGCGCTGATGGCGACGGCACCACCAGACTCGCACATTGCGAACTGCCCGGAGGAGAAGTATCCGCATCAGATGCCGGATGTCACGATGCCGGACTTGATGAAGCTGCTGGATCTCAGCAATCGCCTACCTCTTGACGGGGAGATTACGCCCATTATGGCGTGGGCAAAGATTATTCAGGACGACAGCTTTTGCGAGTTGTCCAAGGAGGAAATCGAGGTCATCAAGGTGGAGCTGCTGGCCAAAGTGCGATGCTACGGGTGAGTTGGTTCCACGATATCAAGTGATCTTGGCTAATGACGATACAGCTTTGGTGCAGTCCTCGAGGAGTTCGAGGTTAGCGACGCCTTGATGGGTGTCCTCGCTGGGAAGTACTCTGGAAGCAACTCTACGCCCGTGTTGTAATCCATAACGGCATGATGAGGAGTGTTTCTATGGACACTGGGTGGTATGATTTATGTTACGACGAACACTATCGCTTATATATAATAACTAATGCCACTCGCTTTACAAAATCAGAATACGCGCGTTCAAATATCTCTCGAACTTGTTTTCTTCTCGTGTTGGTGATCATATTGCTCGGTGCATTGGGCCCGCGCTGGAGAGAGCTCTTGCCCCGCGCGAGATGAGTTACCGGCAACGCAGGGTCCCGCACTCCCCGTCGCACCACTCTGTACCACCCTCATCCTGACGCACTCCAGTCGCAGGGCTCACTTTAACTTTCCAGGGCTCTGACTCTTTGACCACGCAATCGCTTTCACTTCTTCTTTTCGGCATCTTCCATACGGCCCATCCTCTACACGCTCTCGAGCTCCTACCCCTCCAATCGACGACATCTATCTTTCACCCCAGCCATGGCCGAGCTCAAGGTCTGGGATACCGATCCCAACATCTACCTTTTTACCTCTTTGACCGCCGGGTCCTCGCACATCATCACTGCCACGTCGCGTATGGAGACGATACTGAAGGCGAACAAGATACCGTTCAAGGGCGTGGACACGGCAACAGATGAGCTGGCAAAGAAGCTGTTCCAGCGGAGAGCAAGCGGGAAGAAGCTGCCCTTGATCGTCAAGGAGGGCTACGTGCTTGGGGTAGCCAACCTCACACTGCCTAAATTATCGACTTATGGCTGATCACATACAGGGCATAGAGGAGATCGAGGAATGGAACGAGTACGACGAGCTTCGAGAAGCATTGGGGATGACGTCTTCCTTCATGCCCCTGCCTGCGAAACCCTCAGCCGTCGCACCCGTCTCATCACCAACCACAGCATCCACAAAGAAGGAGAACGTTGTGACACCGAACCCAGCCCAGAACCTTGCTATCCGTCAGCTGGGCGCAGAGGCCGCGAAAGCCGCTGCGGCAAAGAAGCAGGCACCGTCAAAGATTTCGACCACGAATCCGCTCCTGACTGAAAAGACGAACACGCCTACCTCAGCCACACCATCGAAGAGCCCTACGAAAGCAGACGCGAGTATCCTATCACCACGTTCGACACCTTTGCCTCAGACTCCCAGCACAGCCTCCCCGACCATACCGAGCGTTGCAAAACTCCAGAAACCTGTACACGCACCTCCTTCGATGCACGATGACGCTGCAAAACCAGCTGTCAACGCTGGCCCAGTATCCGTTGCACAGACCAAGGACGAGGCCAAGGCAGAGAGCAGTGAGGAGGAGAGCGAGGAGGATGATGACGACGAAGATGAAGATGAGGATGAGGATGAAGAGAGTAGCGATAAAGAAGAAGAAAGCAGCGAGGAGGAAGACACAACGGCAGAAGTTCCCGTGAAGACACAAGACCAAGACGCGAAGGACCCTAGTAAAGCTGGCAAGAGCGTCAAGGAAGGCGAAGAGCAAGAAAGCAGTGGTGGGGAGAGTAGTGAGGAAGAAGAAACCACAGCAGCGACGCCACCGATCGATACGAAGCCTGCGACCGACGATGCAAAAGCTGCAGACAAATCAAAGACATCCGGCAAGCAAAAAGTCTCGGATAAAAAGAGCAGCACCAAAAAGCGGTCAATGGCAGAGAAGCTTGCCTTGGCCGAGAAGAAGAGGCAGGCAGATAAGAAGAAACTAGCAGAAGAGAAGAAACTCGCCGACAAGAGGAAGGCTGCGGACAAGAAGAAAGCAGCAGAGAAGAAGAAACCTGCGGACAAGAAAAAAGCGTCGAGTACGAAGAAGACGGATTCGAAGGCGAAGCCAGTCACCAAGACGCAAGACCAGGATGCGGCTGATGCGAGTAAAGCTGGTGAGAGTGTAGTAGACTAGGACTGAACTATTACGCGGCTTCAGCTTGTTGTCTCATGATTTGTCGCATAGGGTCCTCGTTGCTATTATTTTAGTGACTCAACAGCGTAGACTTCGCAAAGAAGCAAGGACAACAGTAGCGAGGCGGTCGCGGTCCACAAAGCCAAAAAAAATTCACGCACGACACGCAGACTGGAATGGCGAGCAAAGTCACCGAATCCAGCCACCCCACCACCAAGCATCGTCACGCCTGTCTCAATTTCAAGAAACCAAAGGCCAACCGCAGAGGATGGCTCATCTATGGCATCCCCTATGTGTGACAGACCACCTGACGTGAAGCCCATCATTCAAACAAAGCCAGCGTCGCGATGACAAAGACCCTTCCGTCATCTGCCCTCCCAATGCGTAACCCACAAAGAACATGCATCCTCCAACCTCGAGAGAAATGATTCCAGAAGCCCACACTGTAAGTCCTGTACTATTCGTACAACTGCATCGCTCACTATGTGCCACTACCGATTCTACATCTACCTAGGCTGCGGACACTCTACCTTCTCGTCAACACCAGTGCGTTACTGCCCCAAAGCAAGTCCAACGCCCTCATCAAAGCCCCAAAGAAAACCCTCAACGCGCCAACCACCCAAAGACAAGAAAACCGCTTCAAACCCGCCAATCCAAGCGCCTCGACCAGCATTACCCAAATCCCTCTTGACAACACCCACACCCGCACCGACACCCTCAAGACCCACCAAGCGCCAAAAAAAGTCCACACCCCACAACTACCTTCGAGCCCTGCAGAGAAGGCCTGATTCACCCACTGCACACTGTCAAGATTGACACGGTGTGTCCTGGGTGTGCGGCGGAGAGGGACGAGCGGTTGCGCCATTTGGCGGTGTTTTCGACAGAGATTAAGTTTGAACCGGAGAGATGGCAGAGTACGTTTCGGGCGGGGGAGATGACGGGTCGGGATTGGGGTGATGCTGGGGTGGAGGTTGGGGATGGTGAGGGTGGAGGGGTTAAGGGTGATGGTGATGGTGTGGGTGGGAGTGGGGGTGGGGAGTGGACGGGGGCGAAGTGGATTAAGGATTGGAGGGGGCAGGGATAGATAGTGAAATGAATTGTACACTGCGTCTAAACTCGAAGACTACATGCGGGATATGAGCCTGTGTGTCTCTGAAGTAGTTTATTTCACAAGGCTACATAGCATGCAGTAGGCCTTTTGAAGTCGTAGAAGCAGTTCCAGAACTCCTTGATTCAGACATTCTATCAGCGATGTTGTTGTTCCTCGACTGAGTTGATTGCATGTAGTGCTATTTGATTCGTCAAACGTGGGCCGTGAAGAAGTCAATCGTGGCTTACATAGATGCATCACACAATCTTGTATTACTCTGCAGCTCTCCCTGTAGCCTCCCATATCGAATTACTGGCGGAAAATGTAATGAAATGAGATCCAATCGCAGCGAAGGTAAGATGTGAGGATATTCGAGTGAGATGAAGCCGGTGTTTGTGCGTGGGTAGCTACCTGCAACCGAGAGAAGGACGCGCAAGGAATCGAAAACTGCAGAAACAACATCTGGCAGTGAATAGGCAACGTAGAAACAAGATTCCAGTCTGACGGAGGTGATGTGAATATCATCTTAACCGTCTCGATCTGAATCGCTAGATTCGCTACCACTCGCTCTTGACCCTCGACATAGGTATCGGCTCTAGCTCGATTCTCACGCTCAGACTTTCTGCCTCTTTCTCGTCGTTAAAGGCGTCTCTCGCCGCTTCCATAAAATCCGTCGCGAACCACGACATGTTTGTCCTCACCATGATGACGACTTTTAGCGATTCTTGCTGACACATCTCCTTGATCTGCCGAACACCTGAGATACACTCATCATCTAAATAATAACGTCCGTTGTCTGACGCCTCAAGGTCCTGAGCCGAAGCTAGAAGCCGCACATGCCGGATTTTCCGCGCGTCAAAGTGGCCGAGTTTCGCGTGGTGCAAGAACTGGTGTGGCTTTGCGACGAGTTCATTGAGCGCAAAGGGAAGCGCCTTGGTCTCAGCATAAATCTGCCAACATACTCTGGTGAGAGCGCAGAAGTGTGGTGCGGACATCAGTCTTCTAGTGGAAGTTATGTATAATGCCGACAGCACGCATCGAGCAAAATCCGCTGGATACAGTGGTCGGAGCTCAAACCCCTTCAAGGCGTACTCGTAGATCCTGTTTCGAAGCTCTCCTGGGAGACGAAGTAGCGGGGACTGTTGCTGGTTGCGAGTGGTGCTGCGTATCTTGTGAGCATGCGAAGGAGAGAGGACGGCTGACGTCGTTACGCACATAGTAGCATTTGGGTGGGACACGCTGAGCTCATGGCCTTCGTCGGTCTCTTCTATGTCGCATGCTTTTTTCAAGGTAGCCATGGTAGGCGGTACCGTATGTCGGGTGCTAATGAGAATCGGTGGTACCGCAGGAAAATCAGGCGTTCCTTGATACCCAGTGCTTCGCGTCGACCTCACCAAAACCTGGGTATAAACGCTGATGCTCTGGTTGTAGATGTCAGCGCAAACTTTTGGCTGAATTGAGAAAGAACAAGAGCACGTCACTCACCACGTGAGCAAATGAGTGCAAACGCGACGTGCCAAGCTTGGTAAAACACGTAAACAAGCTGCGATCACGCGTGAGAGAGAACTGATGCTTGTTGGTTAAATCTTCACATGTACATCCCAAGCTATTGTTCCACGTACGCTCATGGCCCACCATTCATGAGCCCATTACAGCTTCGGCGTCTCTTCCCTCTCCCCAACAACATTCAGAAACGCCGTGTGCACATGCTCCGTCAAGTCCGCCGCTTGTAAACTCCTGCCCTTCTCCTTGAACGCCAACTTGGAGCACTCGCGCGTAATACACGAGCCGCCATACGCCGCAAGCGCCAAAGTCTCACTCTTCTCCATATTCGTACCATGGTCCCAGATCTTGTCGTGGTACGCCTTTCTGTAAGCCAACAGCGTCGCGATGCTGCCTGTAAGTGTATCGCCCTGGCCACCTGAGCGCTTCAATCCGCCCTCGCCATCGGATATGAGCGTGTGCGACCCATTGGAGATGTAGTCCTTCGCGCCCTTCTGTATAATCGTGACACCACCAAACGCTTTCGCAAGTTTCGAGCATATCTCCGAAGGGTCGCCCTCATCAACATTAACGCCCTTCGCCTTCGCCAGCCTCCCAAACTCCACCACATTAGGCGTGAGAATACACTCCGTACAGCCGTCCACGAGCTCTGGCCGCGTCTGCGCAAGGTACAAGCCGTCTGCGTCCAGCACGAACGGGATGCCCTGTTTCCGCGCTTCTTGGATCACTTCGGCGCATGTGTCTTGCATGAGCTGGTCGCGACCGAGACCGGGGCCGATGACGACGACGTGCAGGCGCGAGAGCATGGCGACGACTTCCGACTTGATGCTGTCGATGTTTTCATCTTTGGCGACGTTTTTCGATTGCCGCATGTAGGGGTGCACCATCAGGTTGGGGGAGTAGGTCTTAATGACGGCGCCGGCGCCAGGTTCGCAGATTACGTGGGACTAGAGATTGAGTCAGTTGGGGGTTTGAATGGCGTTGGGGTGTATTGTAGTACCATGTCGCATCCTAGTTTCGCTGAGGCCATGGCGGAGAAATATGGTGCGCCGGTGTAGTCTTCACTGCCACCGATGACAGCTACACGACCCAATTGACCTTCAACAGTATTAGCATTTGGTATGCTGAATGAGCACGTTTCTTCTTACCCTTGTGGAAGTTCTCCAGCATAGGAGGCACCATGTTGTAGACCTTCTTGAGAAGGTCTTTTCTTGAAGCTGCTGCTGCTGCCGCCATGTTGCTTTACTGAAATGGTATGGGACGTTATTTCCGTGAATAGAGGATAGAGAGACGATTCAGTGTTGTGTGAATTTAGTGGGAGCTTTCAAAGATTAACTGTTTTGGTTGTTGCTCTTCGAAGCTGCAAGGACGTCATCATGATGTGTGGGGCAGACCACCACCCGAGCAATGATGCGTCGAGCAGGCCGCGGAAGTGTCTGATCGCGACCACACACAAGCTGCAAGTATCGTGAAGTTTACAGTCTGGAATGGTGACTTCGGTCGATAATGTTGTGAAACTGAATTGTGGTTATGCAAGTCGAAACGCCATAGATCCTCTCTCAAACGCCCATCGCTGGCCAGCGATCCAACCTTACTACGGAGCTGCCGTGGTACCCAACAGCTTTCAAAAAACTCTCCATGGCTATGCCTGTAAACTCTCATAGTCGTTTACGGCTCGCGAAAATTTACTGCGCCCCTCGCTCTGCGTCTTTGGCGCAACATTCTCAATCCTCAACCACTCGCCATTGAACGCGTTGGTAAGCCACCACGCCAATTCTACAGCACATTAGCCTCACTCCTATTTTCCCCTTTAGAATCCACTTACTATCATAAACAATCTTGTTCGCATTGTGGAAGTAAATGCTATGATCCGAGTCCGGAAAAACATGAACATCGTAATTCTCCACGCCCGCAAGGTCAAACTTATCCAGCAGCGTGAGCGTGTTCTGCATGTGCACGTTGTCGTCCGCGATACCGTGCATGATGAGGAAGCGCACGTTCTTGGACATGTTTTCGACGTTGGAGATGGAAGTGTTGTCGTAGCCGGCCTTGTTGTGCTGCGGCATGTGCATGTAGCGTTCGGTGTAGATTGAGTCTGAAATGGAAAGTCAGTGATATGTAATGAGAAACGGACGGAAGACAAAGTACCGTAGAAGCGCCAGTCTGTCACAGGCGCGACGGCCATGCCATACTTGAACGTCTCACCGCCATCCATCTCGATAGTCTTGAGCGTCGTAAAGCCGCCGTAACTCCAGCCCCAGATAGCAATACGCTCTGCGTCGACGTACTTCTTCTTCGCCCAGATTTTGGCCGTGGCGATCTGATCGAGGCCTTCATAGTGACCGATATTGCCTCTCGTGATGCAGCGCAGCTTGCGACCGAGGAAGCCCGTGCCACGACCATCAACGGTGACGACAATGTAGCCAAGGCTAGCGGCGACGTACGACTGGAAGTCAACTTCAAACTTCCTGTGTACCTGCTGCGAGCCTGGCCCGCTGTATTGGAAGAAGAGGACAGGGTATTTGCGTTTCTCGTTGAAGTGAGGCGGTCGGCGCTCGAGAACGTTGAGCGTAAAGCCATCCACGTCAATAGTTTGGTACTTGAGGATAGGTAGCTCGTGCTTCGCTACCATCTTCTCTAGTGGCTTGTTCTCTTCAAGCACTTGCTCGTACTTCTCCGAGTTCGAAGGCGTGCTGATGATCTTCTGCCATGGGATGCCGGGGCCTTTGTAGGACATCAGGGCATACGAGCCGCCAGTGGAGAAAGATACTTCGTAGTACGCAGGGTCCTTGGTCTCCAGTACCTCCTTCTTGTTCGTCCCGTTCAGTGCGACGACATATGCGTGCCGTTCGATAGAGCTCTTCTCGGTCGATATGTAGTAGACCAAGTTGTTCTTCAAATCCACACGTGAGGGGGCGTCTACAACCTCCCATTTGCCTTGTGTGAGCAGAATGGGCTTGTTGCTGTCGATGGGGCTGAAATACCCAATGTGATCATAGCCTTCATGAATGACTGTGTCGATGTACCCATCATCTTGACGACCATTCTCAGGATCAGCAGGCACAAAAGTAGTCTGATGCGAAACCTCGAACCAGCCTCCATCGAGCTCTGCAACGTTCTCTGTCCGAACAGTCCTTCCAGTACGCTTGTTAACGTCTATCATAATAAGCTTGAGAATATCGCTCTCGCGATTCGTCTCGCGCACAAGCACTTGGCCACTCTTGCCAGCCCAGACGATCTCCGTGATCAGGCGGTTGTCATCAGCAAAGTCGTCGTCGATCTTCACACTGAACATGTCACCCTTCTCGACATCGTAGAATTGCAGCGACACGATCGGGTTCGGTGCGCCAGCCTTTGGATACTTGATGTCGCGCACCTCAGGGTACGCTTCTTCTCCGGGCTTTGGCTTCTTGCCACTCGGCCGCGAGAGGAAGTACTGGACTGGGTACGTTGGGACTGTAGACTCGTCGGTCCGCAAGAACGCAACATATTTGCCGTCTTCGGACCACCAAGTTGCGCTGTTACCCTGGAACACCTCCTCTTCGTACACCCAGTCTGGGACACCGTAGAACAATTCTGAGCCTCCGTCTTGCGTGATCTTAACGGCCTTCTTTGAGTCGAGCTTGCGGATGTAGAGATTGTTGTCCCTGGTGAACACCACGGCATCTGACTGAGGTGAAATAGAGGCAAGCTGGACTCTTGCACCTGCGTTGTCTGGGTCCAAAGGTTCCCCCGTCTGCGTTTCAACATCAAAGATCCAGTACAGACCAGTGTAAGAATGTCGCCAATCCTTCTGCTGATCCGATATGACCAACACTTTCGTCAAGTCCTCGCTAGGCCACACATTGCTGGGATAGATATACGAGCTATCTCCAACCTGGAAGCTGCTCCTCTGCATCAACGTGAACTTATTGCCAGTCACGCCCGCATTGCCTTTGCTCTTGATGTCCTCCACCACCAAGTATGGTTTGCCCGACACGCCTTTCTCGAGCATGAAGCCATCCTCTCCCTTTGGTCCTGCGATCCACGAGACGCTTTGCGACTGAGGCCAGAACCGTCCGCCGAGAACGCTGTCGAGTGTGATCTTCCTTCCCGATCCCTTCGTGACGCTGGCATTTGGGTCATGAGGACGGCTGGACGCGTGCTTGTAGCTGCCATTCATCAGGAAGAACACGAGCGCGAGCGCCCAGCCCACCACGCAGACGGCGCCCACGATCCACAGTGTTCGGCGCGCCTTTTTATCGACGGGTTTGAGGGGCTGGAAGGAGCCATCTTCGACGTCGAATTGTGCGCGCGCATGTCCATTCCCGGCATTGTCTTCATCTGTGTACTTCTCCCCCAGCTTTCTGTGTTTACCGTTGAACGCGGGATCGTTGATGTGTTCGAGGACAAGCGACGTAGTAGACATTGAGGATATGGAGGCTTCTGAGCCGTCTTCTGAGTGTCGCGCTGCTGCCTCGTGTCCTGCCAGAAGCTCCGCCTCTTCCTCCTTCGCTGCCCTGTCGCGCGGCATGGCGGCGACGTATGCGGATTCGTGATTTACGACACTGTCATTGTAGTATGATGATTTTCGGAACCACCTGATTCGGTCTCTGTAGTAGCAAGATCGTGTAGCAGGCGGCGCAGTCTTTAGGTAATCAATGTGGTCGTGGTTGCGGAGTTCGTCCGGAGGTGATGCTTGCGACTCGTGTTGCCGAAACAGACTACGCCACTCTTTCACCAAGGTTCAAACGATTGTAAGCGCAGCGCGTGACAAAAGGTGGTAATGCTAAATTCCTATTCAGGTGCATTTTTGGAAAGCTAATAGTACAAAATATCGAGGCGCGTCTGAAGGCCCTATGAGATTTGGGTATTCTCTCCCATTGCATGTGTTCATGGATGCACTGCACCCTACAGTCTATGCCGTGCCAGAAACCCACAGCAAGAAGTCGCCCAAGCATGTGCTCTTAACTTAAGATTTTCAAAATGTCGTCTGAGCCTGGACTCGATGCCATCATGCTGTTCGTCCACCTCGAGCAGATTCTTCTCGTAGCAGACATGGCAATTGCTTCTTCGTAGATTCGTGCGTGTTCGGTCTGGTGTCAGACTTCACGAGGTTGGAAAAACTACACTGGCAGCGGCCCAAGGTAATCCTGAATTATAGTAAGCGGAAAGCGAGCATACAGCTGGATCTTATGCGTCATACCTCCTTCATGGTGCCGACTGCGAACATCTTGTCGACTTCGGATCGCAGACCCTTGATCTTGATGCGAATGTTGGTGCCCTTCTCAATGACTTGCTCTCCGTTGTCAGTCCACTGCGGTGGAGTAGCGTTCGCGTCGAAGGTGATGTCTGGTGGGATCATCTGCGCAGTCTTAGTGCACAGGTACCTGCATATGTCACGAGGCAGATCTTACGCTGCGTCCCACGAAAGCCTGCAGAGAGCCACAGTCGACGAAGAAGCCTGTACGGAGGACTGACGTGACAACACCATCCATCTGCACAGCCATTAGTCTCAGTAACCAATGCCCGCACTTCCAAGTCTGCACATACCACCTCACCCTTGTAGGGCCGCCATACGATGGCTTTGTAGTGCACAATGTATTCGGCATGACCAGACCCAGGGAGTACTTTGCCGTCTGAGATGTCAAACGCGTCCAGAATACACACTATGGTGTACTTCCCCGTACTCGATCCCTCCTCCTTTTGTAACAGCTCGCGATGGATGTGAGAGCGGATGAGAGGGCCGAAGTACGAGGGATGCAGCTGGATCGTCTTTTCGAGCTCTTTGAGAAAGAACATGTTTGCGCGTTTTGCGGGAGGCTCAGAATATGCAGAGAGATTGGGCGCGCGTGGCGTAGAGGCGGCTGTGATAGTGGTGCACGACTTGAAAGGTTGACGGAAGGAGCGAAAGTTCTGTGAGACCTCCTTGACACTAAGCGACTCTATTGTCCTATTGTTCCCTTGTAGCGACGGTGGTGAGAATGTATATCGACGCGCTCGAGTGATGCTCCTGCCACCAGTTGACCAGCTTCACGACCTTCACTATTATGTCCGCGGGCGCATACACGTGATTCCAAGTTGCGCGCGACTGTCGTTCGTCTTTGCAGGCCGCGGTGGCAGTTACGCGCGAGGGTGGGTGATGCGTGGAGAACAATGGGCCTCAGGGCGCAAAGGTCGAGCTCCAAAGAACTTGAGAATCGGCGCTCGGAGAATCCTCTCGCCAGCCCGTCACCCACGCTCCACGCAGGCGCACCTGCCAGCACCTCCGCCCCACACTTCCATGCCGTGAGACGTTCGCCTGCTTGTCACTTCACACTGACATCCGGAGGCGTTTCCCTGCATCGAGCACCGTGCCCCGGCCCTACTGCTCCCGCACAAGCATGTTCTGGTAGTCGACTACTCCATCCTTTGACACGCGAGAAAGATCCGGCGCCATGTCTCTCAACCTGGAGAAGCAGCTCCAATTCGTGCGTCATGCCAGATTGTAAATCTACACTGATACTGACCTGAAGACAGTACGGAGCATACCACCATAATCACGTAGGCTCATTCAACAGAGCACACTTGCACATGTCAGCTGATACAGTAATGATCCCAGGTCAATGTCGCTGTACACATTATCTGTGTGCCTCCGATTCTGTTGACGTCTTTCCTCCTTGTAAGACGCTCCATCTGTTCACCTAGCTCCTCTGACTTTCTCTCAGCTCACAAACACACCTGACGTCCCCCTCCCGTCATGGCTGTCCATACCGAACCTTCCTCTTAATCTCGGCACGTTCGGTGCTGCGCTATACTCCACGCTGTACATACTCATGGAACCCGTCGCCGGCGCCCTCTTCGCACCCATCTTGATCGGTGCAACAGCGTACTCGAACCACCTGACGTCTACCTACGGAGCAACGGCGAACAAGTGGGCACTGGCTGTCAACAGCGTCTGTTGGATCGCGCAATTCATTGGGCACGGCAAGTTCGAGGGACGGGCTCCAGCGCTGCTAGACAACCTCGTCCAGGCCATCTTTCTGGCTCCGTTCTTCGTCTGGTTCGAGATACTCTTCGCGCTCGGCTACCGTCCCGAGCTGAAGCGCCGCATCGACCAGGCCGTTGACCAGGACATCCAGAAGTTCAAGAAGAGCAAGGCGAACGGGTCGACGAATTGAGGATGGCATACTAATGCCAACGCCCAAGTTCAGAATAACCAGATGCAACAACTGATCACACGGACGCAGCAAAGAGAACCGCTGGGGAAGATGGCGTGTTAAGAGGGATTTGAATGTGTACTGATATCGTACCTTTGTAAGAGCGCATAGCATTGCATGGGAGCATGGCGTACTAGGCGTCTGAGCTGTTTATTGTATATACTGTTGGTGTTGCTTCTGAGAGCGAGATGCTAGATTACTGGATAGTTTTTGATTGTTCGATCGCATTCCACTTCAAGTTGATCTGTCCCTGTCGACCCTCGGAACTATTCGGAAGCCTCACAGGCCCATGCAGGACTCATCAAATAGGTGTAGTTTTCCCACAGCATACCGCGTCATACAAACCTTAGTTGCTTGTATCACTACACAATTATTCGGCCAAAGTAAGTAATAATCAAGACTGTGCTACAGTTAAAGCGTGGTGGGAATGTTGTGGAGTGATCGAGGCAATGGCCACCTTACAATCAACGAACACGTTAAGAAAGTCATTTTGTATTGTAGTACAATCAAAACACAGTCAAGTCTGAGCCACAAGCACAACAAAACCGTCTCTATAGATTTATCACGTCGCGACATGTGCATGTAGAGGTCGCTGCTGTTCAAGCTAGCCCGTGTTGTCGCGGCAATTTGGGTTAGTGCTCGGCTTGGCAGAGCGCTTTCCTCCCGAGCGACCGCAAGTCTTTTGCTCCAGCAGAGCTCCCCATCGTCCACTCCATCACCATCTCCCCTCTTTCTTTCCTGCATCAATCTCAATTGGTTGCAGAGTCACCCGCAAAGCCTCTTGAGTACCGCAGCAATGTTCTCAAGAGCCATCCGCCAGTCGAGCCGCCGGGTCGCTGCAATCTCTGCGTCGAGCAGGATTGCGTCGGTAAGTCCATCGCAAACGCCTCAGAATGCGCCTGCCGCCGTCGCAGCCATCTTCCACAGCTCCCAGACGCCGGATACGATGCCATTGGCGCTGCATTGGAGCTTCGTTGATGGGATTGGGACTGCGGTGGTGGTGATGGTGGCTGCAACTGCGAGGAGCTCCAGATCTGCGGAGACCGAGTACTGACGGATTTTCCCCCACCAGGTCCGCGCACCAGCCTTCACCGCCACTCGCGCCTATGCCGCCGATGCGAAGGCTTCCCCCACCGAGGTCTCCTCCATCCTGGAGCAGAGGATCCGCGGTGTCCAGGAGGAGAACAGCCTCGCCGAGACCGGACGTGTCCTCTCCGTTGGGTATGCGACGATACAATGCGCGACGAAGGATAGGGAGCTGACGAGGACGACAGTGATGGTATTGCCCGTGTCCACGGCATGAACAATGTCCAAGCCGAGGAGCTCGTTGAGTACGCCAAGCCACCGCAATACACCCACCGCCAGGAAGCTAACGGAGTCGCAGGTTCGCCTCCGGTGTCAAGGGCATGTGCATGAACCTCGAAGCCGGCCAGGTCGGTGTTGTGCTGTTCGGTTCCGATCGATTGGTCAAGGAGGGCGAGACCGTCAAGCGTACCGGAGAGATTGTATGCCACCACAGTGTACTGGAGAAGGACAGCATGTGCTAACAGCAGCAGGTCGACGTTCCCGTCGGCGAGGCCCTTCTCGGACGTGTTGTCGACGCTCTCGGCAACCCCATCGACGGAAAGGGTCCCATCAAGACCACCGAGAAGCGCCGTGCCCAGCTCAAGGCCCCCGGTATCCTGCCCCGTCAATCCGTCAACCAGCCCGTACAGACCGGTCTCAAGTCCATCGACGCCATGGTGCCCATTGGCCGTGGCCAGCGTGAACTGAGTACGTAATGTCCCTGTACGAACTGCATGTGAGACATACACTGACTTCGTACATCTACCTCCAGTAATTGGCGACAGGCAGACGGGAAAAACTGCTGTCGCTCTTGACGCCATGTTGAACCAGGGTCAGTAATAGAAAAGCTCATGGTTGAACAAAAACTGATGGCCAAACAGGAAGGTGGAACAAGGGGTCCGACGAGACCAAGAAGCTTTACTGCATCTACGTCGCTGTCGGCCAGAAGCGATCTACCGTCGCCCAGCTCGTCAAGACCCTTGAGGAGAATGACGCCATGAAGTACACCATCATCGTTGCCGCCACCGCCTCTGAGGCCGCTCCTCTCCAGTACATTGCTCCCTTCACTGGTTGCTCCATGGTACGTTGCATCTAGACAGGCCACCTTCTGCAAATGCTAACATATACCCAGGGAGAGTGGTATGTCCTTCCATTTCCTGCTCTTGAGCACTTCTCGCCACTATTGCGTTTTGGGCGGCTGGATGTACTCAAAGCATGTTGCGAGAAATGCCGAGGACCCGGCGGTACACTATCGCAACATGCTTCGAGGCCATCCAGCCACCTGCAACGCAAGAGTGGCTCTGCTTTGCCTAGCAGAATTGTCCGCTGACGCCACGATATAGGTTCCGTGACAACGGCAAGCACGCTCTGATCATCTACGATGGTAAGTCAATTTGCTAATGCCACCGCGTACACATCACTAACACACTCAGACTTGACCAAGCAGGCTGTCGCCTACCGTCAAATGAGTCTGCTTCTCCGTCGTCCTCCTGGGCGTGAGGCTTACCCCGGTGACGTTTTCTACCTCCACTCTCGTCTCCTCGAGCGTGCGGCCAAGATGAACGACAAGCTCGGCGGTGGCTCGCTCACTGCTCTGCCCGTCATCGAGACCCAGGGTGGTGACGTGTCTGCCTACATTCCCACCAACGTCATTTCCATCACCGACGGGCAGATCTTCTTGGAGGCTGAGCTCTTCTACAAGGGTATCCGTCCTGCGATCAACGTCGGTCTCTCCGTGTCTCGTGTCGGCAGTGCTGCTCAAGTCAAAGCCATGAAGCAGGTTGCTGGTTCCCTCAAGCTCTTCTTGGCCCAGTACCGTGAGGTTGCTGCTTTCGCCCAATTCGGTTCCGATCTCGACGCGGCCACGAAGCAGGTAAGATCATGCACGAACCTCGATGTGAAACAAACACTGACACCTCTGCAGACTCTCAGCCGTGGTGAGCGTCTCACCGAGCTTCTCAAGCAGAAGCAGTACTCGCCCATGGCCGTCAACGAGATGGTTCCCCTCATCTACGCTGGTGTCAACGGATTACTGGACAGCGTACCCGTCCCCAAGATTCTCCAGTGGGAGGCTGACTTCCTTGCCCACCTGAGGTCAAACGAGACTGAGATGCTCGAGACAATTGACCGGGAAGGAGCGCTCAGCAAGGACCTGGAGGCGAAGCTCAAGGAGGTTGCCACAAGCTTCACCAAGAGCTTCTCTGCATGAACGGGAGAGGTGTTGAAGAGTGGGTAGAGCCTATTTTACCGTTTCTCGAGGGTCAAAAAGCGCTGATTGGTCCTCTGGGGATAGATGTATAATAGAAGATGCGTTCCTCGCCATCAGCTGTCTCAATATGGAAGATTTGTTCGTTTTCTGATTGGTGTGGCTGGTGTGTGTGAAGCGCATGCCTCCTCTGATAGCGTCGACTACTTCTACGTGATCCCTTTGGCGTCTCTTGCAGTACATAGGAGAGTGGTTGAAGTTGTACATGGCCAATGTAATTTCCGTCCGTTCATCTTGGCTCTGACATGTATTGTGATGTCCACTCATATGCGATACTTCATTCGATGATATGCTGTTTCGCATAGCTTCGTCGCGATTGAAGGATATGTAGGTTTACGTCGACTGATTGTTGACTTTGAGTTTACCAGAACAGTCTCGCTGCTGTTGACTGTTGACATGCGATTATTGCTGCAGTTTCATGACACACGTCGGTCATGGCGACCGGAAGTGTTCATTATGCATCCAACACAAAATCTCATTCAATGCAACGCAAGCTGCTCTTCCCCAAGGTGCTCGCTCTACAAATCTATCGTTCACATCCCTACTTCTTCCCACCCCCACTCTCCTCTCCATCATCATCCCCATCCCTAAACGGATCGTCCCCAATCTCAATCGCATCATCCCCCGCCGCCCCTTGCTCATCCTCATCCCGATACTCATCATCCCACGTCGTCCTCAAACTGATATCATCGTCGTCTTCCCTCAACCGCTCCGCTGCTTCCAGCGCACTTGGATCATCCGCGTACTCGCGATCCAGCTCGTCGATACTAGCTCTCCTTATGCCGGCGCGCTCCTCGGCCTCGAGCTGTGCAGCGCGCTGCTTCGTCTTTCTGTACATGAACCATCCCGTCACAACGCCCGCTACCGCGCCAATCGCTATGCTAATGTAACTAATCGCCTTCGTCTTCGCGTCCATTTTGCCCCCTGATTCCGCAATCTTTTCGAGCTGAGACCCGATGAAAATGTGTAGCATGAGTTTCGGGGACACGATAGCTGTTGCGGCGGCGAAGGAGGCCCAATGTACGGTTGGAAAGGTCGCGACTGCGCCGTTGGAGAGGGAGTAAGGTAGCGGGCACATTCGGATCATGACGAGGAGTTTCAGGCCGTCATGTTTGAGGGTTAGGGCGAGGGCGGCGAAGCGCTTGTCGTTTGCGATGAGGCGATGGACCATGTTTTTCAGGAGGGAGCGTGAGAGGAGGAAGGATGCTGTTGAGCCGGCGACGGTGGCAGTGGCGGCTATGAACCATCTACACGACCCCGTTAGCTGAATGCCGGAGTTGTTGATGTAAATGTGGAAGTGAAGAGTGGAAGGTAGGAGTCAAGGACATACCCATTCGGAAACCCATAAACAAACCCCGCAATCGTAACCAGACTCCCATACCCTATCAAGGGCGGAAACGAAACCGTAAAGATAAGAGCCCAGAGAATAAGCCAGCCGGCTCTAATGTCCCGCCATTTCTTCGCGACAGGCAGCAAACTCCCGAATATCTTCTCATTGTAGATGAGGAACAATATGCCCCCCACAGCTAGTACCACGTTGCCGACCCAGAACAGCACTCTTTGGAAGGGCGTGAGCTTGTTGTACCGGGACAGCGCCATGCGGCTAAGCTTGTTGTAGTTGGACGTTATTTTCTGGCGCATCGATTGTGGCTGCTGGCTGTGGTGCGAGGGATTGCGCCGGAAAGAGGACGTCGAGCGGCGTGTCCATGGTAATGTCTCGCCAGATTCTTCGTCATCTAACGGGAGCGCAAGTGCGCGCGCGTCGTAGTCGTCCGCTGGCATGGTGGAGCTTGGGGATAGTGGGAGCGGCGCGGAACGATGCGGGTTAGATCGAGGTCTGGGTAGGTGTTTTGTGTGTTATGACTGCATTTTGGGGATGGTATGGGGTGGGAGACGTGGACGGACGAAACGGCGCAGTTGTGGTTGAGTGCTTACTAGAGGTTGCTAGTGGTAGTGGTGGATGGTTTCATCCTCATTCAGTTAAGTTCCGGGAGCCGGGATGTGCTGCCTGCACCGCCTCATCATGCTGCAGGGCCGCTGCGCTTACAAAGTAGAGCTTCAGATAGCCTGGTTTATTGTGGTGGTGAATTGCTTGATGTTGGCTTCAACTTGGAGTGCTAGACAGTAATTTAACTGAAGCTCGAAGCTTTACCATCTTGAAGTCACTCCATATGCACCTGCAAGCATATCACCGGCACGTGATTCAGCCTCATGCATGACGGCCAATGGCTCTCTGCGGCAAAGATGGATGCATATGCAACGTCGCTCAATGGACACGGAGAGATCAAGGCAAATGCAGCAGTCTGCCTGGCCGTCTTCTCGGTCTCCAGCGAAGGAATCATATACAATCTCAAGCAGCTGCGACGATGTCGGATCGTCTACGATAAGTTCTTGAAGTTGGTACCAGAGACAAGATTCTGGGATTGCGGGATCCCCCACACATCTACGTAAGGCTAGCCCGTCCTGAGCTTCATTAGCCCTGCGCATCGCTCGGTCCTCCCATTCACTCTTTTTGCTCTTTTGGCGCCGTTTTCTGGTAGTCAGTTTCGCAGCTGCTCCTGCGGGACTCGTGCCAGTCCTTCATCGCAGCTTCATTTCTGGCGCGGTCCCCCGTGCCCTGCTGTTTCCCGGCGCAACCCTTAATCAGCCCGTACCCCAGGCCTCGACCACCGCCATCTCTTCGTTCCCGCGCGCAACTCTCTCCCCTGCGTTCACCCTCCCGTATCCTTGAACAGTATTGAAGCCAGCATGGTCGCCGACAACCTGTATGAGAAGGCGCTGCCTGTGCTGCAGGACGAGGCGCTCGACGACGAGGACAAGACGGACCGGCTGGAGGAGCTGATGCGCAAGGAGACGAACCTCACGGGCAAGTCGCTCGAGAACATCGTGCTGGACTGCCTCTGGCGCTATCGCGATGCCGGCAGCTCCTCGAGCAGCCCACCACCCAGTCGTCACACTGTCATCCGCCGTCAGTCGCCCGCCCCGTGGAACGGCCGCAGTTCCACTCCTGTGAGCAACTCTCCGCGCCTCACGCATCCACCGCCAGGGTTTGGCATCGTACCGCCAGCCTTCAACCGCGCAATATCTTCAACCGCGTCTCCCTTCACATCTCCGCGACCGTCGCCGCGCCTCGCCTTCTCGAGCCCGCACATCCCTCATAGTCCGAGCCTCAGCGCATATCAGTTCAGCGAGGGGCCGACAAGCCCCAATCAGGACTCGTATGGCGACCTTGATGGCCACTCGGTAGACTGGCTGGTCAACGATGACTCGGGTAGTGCAGAATCGTCTCTGCTGGGCGAGGGCACGCTCAACGGCGGCGCAGCTGAATGGGTGCAACCACAGACCATGGACATGGGCCCCTATGACATGCTTCGTTCAATTCTTAGAGACGACCGGTCCGATGAGGAGCTCGAGAAGGTCCTCGAGGCGAACGGTTTCGATCTCAGTGCCGCTCTTCTTTCACTCATGGGCCAGCAGATGGAAGGACAACAGCTGTCTACGCCCAGCCACGAGCAAGCCAGCTTTCTCATTGGCAAGTCGATGAACCCGACCTTTAGACCTGCGACGCCGTCCGGACAGCAGAAGAGTAACATCGTGTGCAAGTACTTCCTGTCCACGGGACACTGCGCCAGAGCAGACTGCAGATTCAGCCATGACACCAGCAAGACACTCTGCAAGTGAGTCGTCCAGCTTTTACTCACCCTGCACAGATTCTGACCCCAATGTTTAGGTACTTCCTGAACGGTAATTGCCTCGCTGGTGAAACGTGTTTATTCTCCCATGACCCTTCAGCTCTGATGGCGCGTATGGCTGTTTCTGATGTCGCCACTCCACCGCTCCAGTCGCAGATTCCCAACTTTCAGATGTCCGATTATGAGTTCCCCACGGTACACTCCGGTGGCGGCTCTCCATTCGGAACACCACAAATTCACACAGCGAATGCAACTACTCTTGAGCAGCTCTATGGCTTGACTGGCGGCGCAACTCGTCCTCCGCCTGGGCTGAGTCCATACCCCGTCTTCACTCCGGGGAGTCGGCCGCAATCTCGCACCGGCAGCCGCCAGACTTCTCGTGCTCCAACTCCATCCGTGCTCGCTGTAGATGACAATGAGATGTTTCCAAGCTTAGGTTCAGCAGCTGCAGCAAAGATGGGTAAGCGGCACCATGGCAAGCGAGGCGGTCACGGCCACAAGGAGAATGCCGTCACGCCAAACAATCTCGCCGACGTTGTGCGCATGTCGCCAGCTCCAGCTCCGGCCACCCCTGTCCGCAAAGGTCTTAGAACAGCCAAGAGCTTCAATGGTACACGTGAGAATAGTGCGGCAGCGCAGGCGATCCCAGCTCCTCAGCACATTCCATGGCTTGACACTGGCGAGAGAGGAAACCAAGCGTACCTGAAAGCTCGCGCAGAGGCCTTTAAGCACGGCAGCCTGCGCAACAAGTTTCTACAAAGGTGCGATTCACGTTGAAAGTGACGAATGGCTTGCTGACTTTCCACAGTGCTGCCCAGGCATGGAATCGCAGTGACAGTCGAGCTGCCAAAGCTCTCAGTCTCAGAGGGCAAAGTGAAAATAATCTCATGCGTGAAGCACATCGTGAAGCTGCCCGGATCCTGTACGAAGAGCGGAACAAAGATGCGGATGATGCGAAAGAGCTCTATGTCGACCTTCATGGTAGGTTCTCTGACGCTTAGATCTGGTGAGGCTCTCGCTGACTTTAAACAGGGCTGCATCCCGACGAATCTGTATCATACCTCGAAGGTATTCTTCTCAAGCACAGCTCGTCCTCCCGCCCCGTCTACGCCATCACTGGTACTGGCCACCACTCCAAGAACGGCAAAGACAAAGTCGGCAAGGCCATTCGTGGCTTCCTGAATGAGTGGCGATATGCCTTTCGCGAGTTTTCTGTCCCAGGCGACCGCAACAATGTAGGTGGCATATTGGGCATTGACCCTAGCAGCTACGACAAGAGCGTTGCGGAGCGGCCGAAGGATCCAGAAAGCGAAGCTGAGAATGCGAAGAAAGACACGAAGATCAGGATCATGAAGAGGGATGAGGTGTTAGACGCCCCGAAAGGTCCGAAGCAGCTGGCTTGAGGGCACTTGAGGCTTGTTGATCATGATGAGTAGGTAGAAAGCAATAACAAAGAGCTTTACATCACCCTCTGTCGCTTTTAGTGCTGGCACTTCTTCCATAGTGAGTCGCTTTTCCAGTACTACAAGGGTCGTTTTACGTGATCATTCCTGTACGCTGAAATCTTCCGGGTGCGAGGTAAGTGAGAGGGTAATTATGTAGACTCCCTCTGCTACTCATAAACAGCAGACCAGCATACCACCGTCGGCATAACAAATGCGACATGTCTGGGCGCAATAATGGTGGCCATGTGCGCACGTCATTTCGTGTGGAGGAAGGCACCTTCCCAACGTGCTTTCCACAACCACAAGCTCCATCGCTCACCTCACCTCACCAAGCTTCTTCACCCCACATCACACAATCGCTCACACTTTCCCTCTTATCTCACCCTACATCAGCATCCAATATCGTGCATTGCTTCTCACCACAATCTTTTGCACCGCTTCAGTCGTCGTAGCTCTACCTTGCAGCTGCACCCCTTCGCTATTCTGCTTCATGTCGGCCACTCACCCCGTCTGAGTCAAGATGAGTCAGCGAGCACGTCCGGGCAGTGCCCAATCCCCTGGCAGTCAGCCGCGGCTGTCGATAGACGGAGCGGAAGCCCTCCACTGGGGCAAGAAGACGCACGACGATCAAGTCTTTCTTTTCGGACGCATGAAGGAGCTTGAGGAGCAGCATCGTGACTATGACGCACGCATCCAAGCTACGGAGACCATCGCGGAGGCTGCTGAAGCTGCCACCTCACGAGTCCGCCGTATCGAGCAACAGGTCGCTGCCATTGAGTCAGATGAGCAGGATCGGCCCTTTGACAAGTGGGCGGAGGGTGAGATCTCCGAGTTCAAGTCTTTCATCGAGAAGAACAAGAATGTTCGCCAGAAGATGATAGAGTTGGGAGACAGGCTCTCGCGCGTGGAGGACCCCGTCGAAAAAGCTAACGACACATCTCACGAGCTCAGTGTTCTCCGCAATGAGATTGCAACTATGAAGAGAGATCGTGTCAGCGATGCCAACCGTATCCGCAGCCTAGAGTCCGATCTTACGAGTATGATCTTGCGTATTCCTGCATTGGAGAGGGCATCGCGAGAGACCAGCAGCCGCCAAGCACCAAAGCAGATGTTGCCACCACCTTCGAGGCAGCCACCGAGACCTCTCAGTACTGAGACGCCTGACGACGACGAGACTGAGGATGAGGATGAATTCCAGCACCTTGTTACTCCGTTCATGACCGAGCAGTCAGCGCAGGGTCAGGCTCAGGTTGATCGAAGCCCAGTGCCCACGACGAAGTAACACAGCGTCGATCACACTCTATTCAGCTTTCTGACAGTTACAGGAGCTCGGGCTTCGTACTCCCTTCATCACCAACCAAGGGTGCCGGCATGAATGCTAGGCTGCGGATGATGCAGCGAAAGTCTATCAACGAGCCCAAGAGATCTCGCGACCCACCAACCTCTGTTGCCTCCAGGTCACGGCCATTTGCGGCCCCTAGTTCTCTCCCCGCCACGCAGATCATCGACCGGCAGACTCCCGCTATGTCGATCCATGGTGAGGATGTCTCATCGCTACACTCTACTCGGGCACCGCCCACAAAGTCGCGTGGCGTAGCTCCCAGTTCAGTCTCACGGTCTTTTATCCAAGCGAACGATCCACCTGCTACGCAGATTGTCAAGAAGCCTACTGCCATAACGAAGGTAAAACATGACAAAGTATCACCAACCAAGGCTGTTTCAAAGGCACAGCCTTCTGCTCATCATGTCGAGAAGATACCAACACGGAAGCGAAAGCTGGATGATACGGCCTTCAGCCCTCCAGTGACACGCTCTCAGGGTAAGTCGCAAGATACAATTCATGTCCAAGTATCAGCTGCTCAAGGTGACACATCGACCGTTGAGGACCATGCGAATAAGGAGCCTGCGGCGAAGCGAAAGAGAGGCAATGACACCAGCTCCAAGACGTCGAAGGGTACCAACGTTCCTGCCAAAGCCGCTCTCAGCGCAGCAAGTCTTGTCAAATCATCACCACGCAAGGTTGCTCCGACCACAGCGAGCGTCACTCGGACATCACCCCAAAAGAGACCTGGTCCAAAGCAGCGCAAGAATTGCGACTCTTGCTCCAGGAGACATAAGAAGTGCGACCACGCACGTCCTGCTTGCAGCGAGTGTACGAAACTAGGCCGCCCCGAAAACTGCGTATATCCCGACCCGCCTGAAGACCAAGATCAGCTTGTCGCGCCATTGCCGTCAAGCCCTGTGAAGAAGCCGATCAAGCCAAGCAAGTTCATTCTGAGTGGAAGCCCGCAAAAACCCACAAATCGTACTGGTTTTCACGACGACCCGCGCGCAAGCTCCAAGACGTTGAGCGCTGCCCACACTTCGTCATCGCCCATGAAGCGTTCTTCGTCACCCATAAAGACTTCTTCGTCGCCCGCAAAGGCTTCGTCGTCACGCCAGAAGCCCAGGGTAGCACCCTCATCTCGGCGCGCAGCTGTACAAAACTCCACTTCGCCACCTCCTCCGAGTGCCCGACCACAGCAACAGGTGGTGAAGGCAGGCAACAGCCCCATGTCGAGGGGGGAGGAGTAGATGGAGTTTCATCCAGATGACTGATGTCTCTACCCAGTTGTGGAGCCTGAGATAGTTCTGCATTTCTCTATGTCTCCTCAAAAGCATACAAGCCCTCCCGATCCTCCACGGGAACCTCCATATTGCCCTCCTCGATATCCTTCCCATCCACCTTGAGCCCCGCACGCATCATATCCCCCGTCTTGACCGGCCCCACTCCCTTCGGCGTTCCCGTAAGTACAATATCGCCTTTTTCCAGCGTCATCACGCGGCTAATGTCGCTCAGTTGCCGCGGAATTCGGAACAGCATTAAGTTGGTGTTATCAGACTGTTTCATCTCTCCGTTCACAGACAGCCAGATATGTGCATTCTGGGGGTCGGGGATCCGCGACTTCGCGATGAGGTTGCTGATGGGCATGAATGTGTCGAAGCCTTTTGCAATGGACCAGGGGAGACCTTTCTTTTTCGCTTCGTCTTGCACGTTTCGGGCGGTCATGTCGATGGCGAGGATGTATCCTACGCGTGTGGAAGATAATCAATGTTGGTGTTATTTAGATGGTGGGGAATGTCGTGCGGGCATGTAAGAAAAGTGATTTCAAAGCAACGAAACGTACCTTCAATAGCGTCCATTGCGCCTTTCGTGTCGTCTGGATGCAAGTCTCGTATGGTCTTGCCCATGATGAGACCGAGTTCGATCTCGTAGTGCATGGTTACGCCTTTTGGGCGGAGTACGGGTCCTGCGCCAGGTAGGAGGATGGAAGAGGGTGGCTTGAGGAAGAAGAAGGGTTGGCGGGGAGTCGCGCTTGAGAGCTCTTTGATGTGGTCTGCATAGTTCCGGCCGATGCACATGATCTGGGCTGGTGTTAGTGATGGTGTCTTACTATAGCACTCCCTTTCCTTCTGTGACGACGCTGAAAGACAGTTTATCCCGAGACTCTCGTCTTCCAATTGAACCTTCTTGACGTCCCATTGATAACTCTTCCTCTTCGTCTGCTTCAATCACGTACCTTTCGGCAATTGTTCCGCACAGCTTGTATAGACGCCATCTTCGCTAATTATCACTCGGTTCCTTGCAGAAGAGAGTGAATCCAGACACGTACAATTGCACAAGGTAGAAGACGTTTAAGTCCATGGCAATTGACGGTGTGGACCCTCGTCCCGCTACGGCAGCGTACCCGATGTGGGATGGAATTCACCGAAGCTTTGACCATCGCGCCTGACATCCCGCGCCGAATCACGACGTCACTTGCAACATTCACCACGAACGAGACGAGACGAGTCGAGACAGCGCACCATGGCATCCCAACAAGAAGCACCTATGCAACTCGCAGAAATCTTATCCGATCTCGTCTCACTGCGCGTCTGCGTACGTCCCTCACCCCCTCACCCCCACTCCCTACCACCATCTAACACCCCCATAGGACCAAGCAGCCGCCTTAGCCCTCGTATCCGCGCGCCCATCTACATCCACATCCGATATCCACGCGACCTCGAGCGCACAAGACGAGCAAGATCCGGATCTAGCGCGCGCGAAGGAGCTGCTCAAGTTGCATTATGAGGTCAAGGAGGCGAATAAGAGGGGGGAGTTGAGGAGTGGGTTGGAGGAGGCGAGGAGGGGGGTTGATGGGGCTGTTGGATGAAGAGGGGTTGGGAATGGGATGATAAGACAATATACATGGGATGTCGCGAAGATAAGAACGGAGGTGCGTTGAAGACGGCATCAATATGAGTCAGGGAGCGCAAGGTTGATGGCCATGTGCCAAGAGGAACGGGCTGTATCAGGCGGTGGATAGTGTTTGGAGACTTGAAGAAACGTGGGCCGTGTGGTAAAGAAATGACCTGCTTGGGGATGTCTCAAGAGGACTTCAATGCCATGAGCAGGGGGTCAATGCCTCGCCGTTCAGCGCTGAGTCCATTTCTCAATCGTGTTTGGACGCCCTCTTCACAATTGCCGAATACATAAGCAAATTATATGCTTCGCGTACCACGCTTTTGCAAAAGCCAATCACGAATTAAGCTAGAGAAAGATATTCCATCTTCCCAAACTCCCAGGATAGCTGGGCATCGAGCAATCACTCTCAGCAACACCACAGACATGTAAACGAACTCCCTGATGCTCCTACGAGGCATACTGACTCGCTGCAGCACGCCTCGCAATCAACAACGATCACCAATCCTGCGACTGCCCATGGAGCTCCGTGACCAGATATACGAGTACATCTTCGGTGATTACGCCCTCGGTTTCAGCGCAGGATGGTACGTGTGGCCCTAGCTTGCGGGTGCGGCACGTTTTCTTAGGCACCTTTCGTCTTGGCGTGAAGTGGCTGCGTCACTGGTGCAGTAGCAATGTCTATTCCTCCTTTATCTGCCATTTCAATTTCTCATCGTTTGACTGCCCTTCTACCACTCGCAGCTTCCGCACGTGCCCCATCCTGCCCGAGACAACAACATGCAGGACGAACAGCACGATGTTTCGACGGTGCAGGGCGAACAAACAGTACGAAGGATGTCGAAAGCTGCGGGTGCGGAGAGGTAGGTTACCAGTCACGTCTTACAGCCAGGACTAAATCAGACCAGCGTATCGAGCAACGAACAGAAGTCAAGACTCCTATTTCTGCCCGCCGAGCTACGAACGCAAATTTACGGATATGTCCTGGGCGGTCTGCGCATCCGCCTGATGATCGCAATGAACATCAACCTTTGCCTCATCGAAAGCCGCCCGCTCGATGCTAAAACAAACGAGAGATAGCAGCATCCCCAGCACTTACTAGCTCTTACCGCCGTATGCCGCCAATTGCACGCCGAAACTCGACTCCTTCCATTTGCGCAGAATACTTTCTATGGCTTTCCAGGGAACTTCACGAACGCCATCGACGGACAGCATATCAGCGACGAGCAGCTGAGCGCTATGCGCAACATTGAAATGAGCTTGAGTATAGAGGATTTCGACAGAACGCGGATACTAGGTACAAACCGGGCGACGGTCGCGATGGGTGCTGATTTACAAGAGATGTTTCAAAAGTTGTTGGAGATGAGGCATCTTACGCAGATGGCTGTGGTGTGGGAAAGCTCGCATAACACACAGATGTGGAAGACTTTTTCGGTGACGTTGAAGACTGTATTTGAGAAGGTGCTGGAGCGGAGGGAGGGTGCGGCTAGTGCTGTTGTCATGGTGAGACTTAGGGATGTTGAGTAGTCGGTCTTTGGAACTTGGGAGTGCTCGTTAAGATCTTGTTCATCCTTTAGTACAGAGGGGAAACACTTATGTATGCCTTCTCGGTTTTCCATTTGTGCGTGACGTATCCGGGCCCCACCTTCACCTCGTCCTCTGCGTCAGTCCGTGCGCAACGCGCCGTTTGGGAATTTCAAGCTCAAAAAACCTTCTAAGAGACACCAAAACTTAAACCACCTAGCCACCATGGCGAATGAAATCGCTGGCACTTCGCCTAACCAGCGAGTAAGCCCTTGTGAGACCGACCGGCTCGCCGTCATGTACGTTACAGGGAACTGACTCCGCTTCGATTGAGCTAACGAGACTGCTAGTGTTGCACGCAATCAGCTCGAGTCGCCGCTTTTACGCTTGCCTGCTGAGCTTCGGAATCACATCTACGAATACGCATTCGGCGACGCTATAATCATGATTCACCCGAGCGACTTTTCGCCCTCGTTCCGCACGAGCTGCCGGAAGCCTTTGGTGTTGGACAGGCGACCGGTTGCTCTGACCGCTGTATGTCGTCAACTGCATGCCGAGACACGACAGCTACCATTCGAGCTCGGTACCTTCTACTCAAATGCGAAATTTGAGCTTTCGGCATTTCTGAGCCACATCGCGAAGTACCAAATCGACAGCATTCGTCACTTTGAACTCCCACTCCGAAGGTCAAGTTATTGTGCAGCCTGCTTCTCACACCCGAAGCAGAAGTTCGGCGTACACGAACATCACGCGATGCACTTCTTTTCAGCTCTCTCCAATTTGAGGCTGGTTGAATTTAGGATCACCGAGCACTGCTCTTGTGCAAGGAATAAGCGTCGAATGACGAAGATTCTTTAAAGATTCAAATCGGTGTTTGGAACTACTCCTCGTGGCATGACGGGCGAGGTGAAGATGACGTTGGTCTACTTGTAGGACAGGCATGACGGCGAGCAGTGCTGATTGAACTGCATGGCTAGCGAGTCGGAACCGTCGTTCCACTTATGAGAAGGGCGAGTTGAATCTTTTAGGCTGGTATCGATGGAAGCAAGAAAAGAAGGCAGGCGAAACGCAGGGTAGCAAAGAATGCGTGAAAGATTGCGGAAGCTAGTTCAAAAGAATCTGCTCTTTCGAATACAACTTGAGGTTTTTATTACTGCTAGCGCCGACACCCCGTTTGTGCGGTGCGAGACCTCTAGACCCATTTGATTGCATATTGCTCGTGTCCTCGTGCCCTTCACGTTCGTTTCAAATCCTCGCGACCACGTCCCATTCTCAAATCGACTAGAAACTACAGCTCCTATACGCGCTTCTAAAGATTCACCAGACATGATGTCTGAGTATCAAATAAAAACTGAAGTTGCTACCTGCTATCGCGCTGTCGCTTCAGGATCTGAGTAAGTTCAGCTTCCCCAAGCTTTTGTACAGTACTGACATTCACAGCAGTTGTGAGAATCAATCGCAATCGCCTCTCCTACGTCTACCTGGAGAATTACGCAACATCATCTACCGCTACTTCCTCGGCAACGTCGACATCCGCATGTTCTATGTCAAAGGTCACTGGCCACAGCACACCCTTCGCTACAGGCGCACCGGCAACTCGGATCCGCGTTGGTTCAAGGTCACGGCGAGAGTCATCGCACTTCTGTCCGTTTGTCGCCAGATCCATGCTGAGACACGCTGCTTTGTCTTCATCCTTAGCGAGATCAGCGGGCAAAGCAAGTAGTGTCTACCCAAGCTGCTAAATAGACTCGACCGCGATCAACGGGAGCATGTAGTATCTTTGCGCTTGACGCTTGATCGCAACAACATGAACTGGGATAGCGAGGGCAAGTGGGCTGGACGGCGGGGGCTGATCATGGACATGCGACCAGTCATTCTTAAGGGGAACAGATTGAAGGAATTGACCATTGAATGGCGTGGGAAGACAGGGTCTGAGGATTGGGCTTCGTTTCAGGCCAAGCTGCGCGCAGCTGTGCGACGTGGAATGTACGGATCCTTGGGTCACGGTGTAGAGACGGAGGTCATCCGGATGAAAGTCAAGACGAAGGAGACATGATACCATAAAGTGCACGCGATCGACAGCTTGCAAGTCCTACCATCAGTTGTACGCCCTAGGTGCAAATTCCAATCCCAAATTCTTTACCGTCTCCCAACAATGCCCAAGCACGACCTTGCCGTTCGTCCTCCTCTTCAATCCTTTGATCATCTGATGACTCGCGACCCACGAGTCATGATCTCTAGCAAGCCATCCCTGTGGCACATCTTCTTCAAAGTTCTCCCTCACGTGATATTGATCGCTCGTGAAGATCCACGTACCACTTGCCTTGAGATTGACCTGCATGATCATCAATCCTGGTGTGTGCCCAGGTGAATGACGCAAATTGATACCGGGCGCGAGTTCGCAAAATGAACCATACACCGGAACCCACTTGATGTCGAACGTTAAATAGTGCGGCATGTACACACCAATGTCCGTCTTCGTAGCGACGCTGTAGAAAGCGTGCTTGAGTTCTTTTTCGTGCACGTACACCGGTATATCCTTGCCCTTGAAATACTCCAAGCCACCGGAGTGGTCGAGATGCAAATGTCCCATGACCACCATCTTTACGTCTTCGATCTTATGCCCTGTCAAGGCAATTTGCTCGTCCAGGTTCATGCTCTTGTCGTAATCCAGGCGAGAAAACACATCCTGTACTGGTGCTGTAGCAAGCTCGGGGTAGTCGTCGCCGCCGCCGGTTTCAAAGAGGATGAGTCCTTCAGTCGGATGCTCGATGAGTACGGAGAGCATGACGAGTTTGCGGCGTTTATTGGCTGGGTTAGGGTTTGAGAGCGATGATGAATTGGCGGCTCTCATGAACCAGCCCTCATCGGCCTCGAGATCTCCTAAATGGAGAAGCTGCAGATGAATTAGATGAAGTGTTGTCGCGTGAAGATACAATATAATCCTACCCACAGTTTTGTGCCCTGAATTCTGTTAGTCATGTTCCGTAAAGTTCAGCATCTATAGATACACGCGTACCTCAGGAGCCTGGTTTATTAGATCCAATGAAGTAGCCATGACTATAGTGGATCGATGCAGTGAGGTGCGGTGACTTAATTCGAAGTTATGTTGGAGTCTCCGGTTATGCCATGATCTCTTCCATGCACCCAATCACTCTGGATAGGCTCATTCTTGATCATTTTCCCCGCAATGGGTCGTAACATTACTCGGCGTGTAAACCCTCGGGATTGACGTATGCGAAGGGAGGGGTAGCTCGAAACGCTACCCCACGATCCTCAGTATGCATCGATGCTTAGGGAGCAGGGCGTCAACCGCTTTCCGGAAAGATCTCCGCAAGCCTACCCGTAGAAGACCGCAAGCATGCCTGTAATTAACAACCTGTGTATATCAAGAAATGATCACACAAGACATATGGCGGTGCCAGGACGGCTCTCAACACATTGTAATGATGCGAAGAGAGCGGAAGCAAGATGCGACCTGGATATCGACCATTATGTTGAGCCGATCCCACCTTCTGAACTGTGCAGTACATTTGCAAACTGAGGTTCGCAGATGTCGACTCTTACACGTGCCTCTTCCGTGACTCTTTCTTTGTTCGGTCGCAACGGTGGAGTGGAAACGGCAGCCGCGAGTTGAACAAAGAGTCATCACTGCTCGCGAACATCAGTCTCCTACACCTCTAGACCGAATAACTATTATCTGTACAGTTTAATTGCTCCGCAGAGTCCAGTCAACACGATGAAGGAGCGAAAAAAAGCATACTACGATGTTCCCGAAGCATGGAAACCGTCAGCTAACTTCGCGAATCGGCCCATCACCGACATCAGTGACTTTCTTCTGATGGATGAGACATTCATGTTGTCTGAGTCCTCCGCTTCCTCTTTGTCTGACGCTGGAGACTTACCAGGCTCCGCGCTCGAATCGCCCACTACACCTACTGCAAAAGTAGCATCAGCTTCAGAGGAACGACGACCGAGAGGGAGGAGCATAAGCAACGGTGTAGATCTCGCAGAATGGCCGAGGCTGCGCAATAAGTCGGCCACAGCGCCACCAGGGGGAGTCAGTGGACCAGGCTACACTCCTCAAACTCCGAGGCGAGCAATCAGCGCGAGATTGGGAGAGCTGGGTACAATAGAAGAGAGGACTCCGCAACAAGAGACGTACGTGATGGAGACGAGAAAGCTGCTTCAACATAAGCAGATCGAGCAGTACAGGCACCAGCCAAAATCTCTTCGCATTCCTCCGCCACGGCCACCACGTCCCGAAGACAGTGTAAGGACCGACAGCCAAGTCACAATTCGAGCCCCGAGGCCTGGATCGTTCTCTCAGAAAGCAAGAGTAAAGAAAACTTTAGAGGGCAAGAAAATGGGATGGCTGAACACTCGCATTGTGGACTTCGAGTCGAGAGGACTTCTGAGCTCACCTACATCCTTGTTGCATACACCTCGTGAATTGTACCCAATTCCAGAAAAACGCTCAGCGGGTCATGAGCACTGGCGCGCATCTGGAAATGATCCTTCAAGCCCGCATTGCATCGATGCGCGACGGTCGATCATGTCTAGTCTATCGACTGGAAGCCCGCAAAGTCATCGCGTGCGACGTAAGGAAAGCAGCAAGAGGTGTAGCCAGGCTAAGAAGCCGCGAATGTACGTGCCAGGCCCGATCCGTATCGAAGGGCACCACGCGCAGCTGCGGAAAGGCTCAGTCGCAAGTCTGAATCCGTTTGACGGAGGGACAATGACCAGAAACAAGAGATATTCAGACATGATTGTCTTGAACAGCTTGACCATGTATTTCGCAGAGCTAAGTGTTGTCGAAGATGCCACAGAAGAATGTCTGGACCGCTACTGGCTTGAGACACCACCGGTTCAGCACCACGTTGCAAGCCGCACGAAGCCCAGTATTTCGAGCATCGAGGGAATTCCCATCCCAGACATCGCAGAGGTTCCTAGGAGGCCATCGTGAACTCCTCGCGGATCCAGATTCTCGTTCTCGTCTGCGTCGTCCAGTTCTAGGACCGCGGCTTCTGGGACGCCCATGCGTCAGCGAGGTCGACTAAAGAGGCTGTTGACTCCAGAATTTCCTAGCTCATTGAAGTGACGATCTTGATAGGTGATGAAATGAACAACTATTCCTGACCACAATCGGAACTGTGTTCGGTGTGATGTCCTTCAATCGACAAAGACGATACGTCGCATCCGGCTTAGAGAACCGGTGATGGTGATCAGATGGCTCTCGACCACCACAGGGCGGGCGCTGTCAGGCCACAGCCATTGCCCGAAACGGTGCACTGCATGAGGGCGTTGAAGACAGGTGGTATGCCTCCAGTTGGAAGTATGCCTCGTGGCTTCAGATTACGGGACGATAAGGATCTTGGTTGGATGATGGATTGCATTTGATATGCCTCCGGTAAGATCGGCAACGAGTGGAGGACGACGCTCTGCCGCTGACCGCAGAAGTGACCGGATGTGAAGGCATGCAGGAGTGCGCGTTGTTCATAGGCAAGATGGGGATGATCCTAGCACGCGGCGGTAGTAAACTTCCGATTTGGAAAAGTGAAGCAGCCAATCATCGATGTGACTGTCGCAGCCCATCCAATAAAACACCAGAGCACACACTTAGATCGTCGGCTTGATTGCCCTTCTGAAGCTTGGCTTTGCCCTTGTTCCACGCACCACGGCCCGCGTTGTCGTCAGAAGTCCTCCGAAATGGCGCCCGCGATTGCCAGCACATCACCCCGTTGTAAAAGACGATGTTCCCCCTCGACCCGCTTCATCTCTTGTTGATCGCCTTGCTATCGTGAAACACCTCATTCGTCTCTCATACTGACTATCATCGTCTATTGTACTGTAAGCGATCACTGCACCCACAGCTGTACTTTCATTCGTAGTTGCTAATCAACATCGCCGTACAGTCGCTTCGCACAGCATCATTGCCACCAAGCACATCTAGGGGACCATGCCTTCGACCATGTTTGGCAGTAGTAATCCTGTCTTCCAACAACTCGAACGGACTAAGCAGGACTTCTGGACCAGCCACGCCCACCTCTCAGAGGAGGCACGCCAGCAGCTCTGGTCACAGGCGGCTTCCTTCCCCAGCAATGGCTTCGGCACCACACACGGTTCAATGGCTCACCAAATACCACGGTCGATGCTCTCCTCGTCAGATATGACGCAACTCCCAGTACGGAAAACATTTGGTCTCTGCTCTTCCCCGATTTCTAACGCCCACTAGACAATGGACTACGCATACATGGATCGAACGTACTCCGCGCCTGCGATGGGCCGCTCCACATCAGCGACTGGGTCTGATTCAAACAACCTCCAACGATCAATGTCCAACATGTCCACCTGGCAATCGATGCCTCAGGAGCCCGCCACAGACTACACATTCTACCCTGACGCGTCGATGCGCAAACAACACACGCTTCAATCGATAGCTGAAGGCTCATATCCCAATAACGATGGCGTGGTCGAGTGGAACGCTGATGAATATATCAGCAACTACATTGACGCCACAAACCCATCTTCCCTCTCTCCTTTCCTTCCCCACAACCCACAACAATTGCACGTACTGACACCCAACTTACAGTGGAGTCAATCTTCGGATGGCTCCTCTGCACCCAGCACGCCGTCAACTGCTCTGATGACGCCGCTTACTCACTCGAGTAATCCAATGAGTCGTCAGAGCAGCTACAACGCACATTTCCTTGAAGATACTTCCATGTTGCGTATTGCATCAAATTCATCCTGTATGCTTCCGATCCTCTCAGAGGATGGAGCTCTTTCCTTTGATTCGTACACTGTCAATTCGAAGACTATCAGCGATTGCGCTGATACTTCATCATTTCCTTCTTTCACTGGCCCTGCCAGTGAAGCTTTCCTTTGTTCTTCTTCTCATGCTCAGTCTGTCAACACAAGCGCGAAAGCACTTGCACCTTTCGGGAACGACATGTCGTACCTCGCGGAGGATATGCGGAGGTCGACATCAACATCATCCAGCGAGGGCAACCAGACCGACGCTTCGGCGCAGTCTACGGTGAGCTCGCGCCAGATGCGCCGCGATCGCGAAATCATCGCGTTAGCGGCTGCTCGCAAGATTGCCCCCAAGGCGATCGAGAACTATGACGAGACCGGGTCTTCGCCATCAAATGTTCAGATGACAGAGATTCGGTCTCAGGACGGCTCGTCCAAGACTGTTGGCGTGCTCACGAAGACACCCTACGTGCGCCCCCAGCATCCTAAAATCAGATGCCCACAGTGCGACGAGAGGCCCGAAGGCTTCCGCGGCACGCATGAGCTCGACCGTCATATGGCTCGTGCTCATGCCCCCAGTAGGAAAGGGTACATCTGCGTCGACTACTCCGAGGACAAGAAGTTCCTTGCGAGCTGCAAGCACTGTTGCAATAAGAAGGTCTACGGTGCATACTACAATGCTGCTGCGCATCTTCGACGCGCCCACTTCTACCCTCGCAAGCGGGGCAGGAAGGGCAAGAATGACGAGAAACGTGGTGGCATTGGTGGTGGTGATCAGCCGCCTATGGAATATCTCAAGATGCATTGGATCAAAGACGTGGAAGTCGACAACAAGTCGCCCTCGTCGCCCGATAGCGTGTCCGACGATGCCGACAATCATGAATCGACTTTCGACATCGACAACGCATATCCAGCTCAGCAACATATCACCACGCCTATCAACACGCAGCTGGCCAGCGGTCAGAACCAGTATGCCGACTATGGTTTGTCTGTGCATGCGAGTGACAACATGATGTACGACGCCAACGGCTACACGTACGACAACAATGTCTCCTCAGCAGACAACATGAGTAGTTTTCAGTTCGATGCGTACATGTAAAGACATGTATGCTGTTCCTTTTCTTGTCGCATGTACATAACGTTTGGATGTGTTGATGTATTGACCACCAGCCCTTGCTGCGGTAGGCCTGCGTCAACACGGCGGTTTCCTTTGTTAGCTGCGGCAACGTTTTGCTTTGGCTGTCATTGTTTGATATCAGGGTACGATTTCCTCACGTACACGATGTTCATGGTATTATGTTTTGCGGCGGATGCTTTTGCGCATCGCTTTCGGTGTTGTATGCTGTTGTAGTCCCCTCTGTTGCGGGGGTAGCTGTCTCCAAGAAGATGAATACACAACGCTGCTTTCTCCAACGCATGTGATGCTACTTGCAGCGCCAGTCCTCCTGCATTTGCGAATTCAAAAAGGAACCACAAATAGCTGGACATGTCTGAGCACTTCTTGATTGTAAGCGTCAGCTGCGCACGCATTTCATGTTCGTAACTCTCACACAATGTCTCGAACATCCAAGAATACCAGCACATCTTCTTTGTCCCTCCATCACAGCCCATCGACACAAGTAGCACCTTCTCACAACGTGCTTTTTCATATCATCCCCTGAAAGAGAAGACAATGTCCTTGTCCCCATCTGGCGCCCGCCAGACAATAGCCCTGACAGCAGACAGCTTCAGCACGCAGTAACTTGGTATCGTATTGCACTCATCTGAAGACAAGACACCATCCGAGCCCCTCATAATTCAAAAAGGCACCGCAACACACACATACACACTCGGTAAACACAACATGACACTCCTCGACCTAACAGGCCACCGCGCCCCCAGCACAAATGCCTACTTCTTCACCCCCTACCCCGCAAATCCCCCACTACCCAATCACCCAAACAACCCACACCCTACACATCAACCTACACACGCAAGAACGCAGGCACAAAGTACGACGTGCGAGCCACATACGCCCCCAACCACATACTACACCAACCCGCCCATCCAGCCAAAATCACAAAATCGAAAGCAGCGCTGTGGCGCAAAACCAACTCTTCATCATCATCCGCATCATCAACACGTTCGAATTCAAGTGAGCGGTACCGCAGCTTCACACCCCCAAGCCCAGTATCGAAACACGTACTCCCACCCATGAATCTCGATGCGCTGATGAGGGGGTATATTGGGAAAAGGGAGGAAGGGGGTTCGAGGATGAAAGTGAGATGAGGCGGTTGTTTGAGTTGTGGCGTGTTTTGTTTTCTCCGGATGCTTATTTATAGGTAAACAGCATGCGTATGGTCCAAGCATTTCAACCTCCTTCTAACTTAATCGTGAAGTATATATCCCATCCATCTATCTCTGATCAACAGTCCTATTTCCCACGACCTCCGCCGGCCCCCCAGTCTGCCCAGCCGCTCCTCCGCCCTCCAGTCCTTGTGCCTTACTCTGCTTAATCGCATCCCTCGCCTCCTGCTGCTCCGCCTTCTTGCGATCCAAATCGCTCTCGAGTCCAGGCTGTCCACCGCCTCCACCCTGGCCCTTTCCGCCCTGCCTCACCGCAGCAGCGACATCGCCCTCGCCCGGCGCGGCCATTTGCTGGGCATCGAGCTCCTTGTGCCGACCTACGTCTTCCTCGGTCAGGCCCTTGGCTTCCTCGCCGGGGGGCGCGCCGTGGCGTCCGCCGCCGGGGGCTTTTGCGTTTGAGAGGCCTTGTGCGTCCGAGGCTTGCTTTGTGGGGATGCGTTGGTCTACGGAGGCGGAGTTGTCTGAGGCGTTGAAGGAGGCGGTTTCTTTCTCGACGGGGTTGGTGGATGCGGGATTACCTGGTGGGAATTAGTTGGTTCTTGATGGGTGCTGTAGATTGGCGAGGTGGGGCTTACCTGGTGTCTCGTATGCCTGGTTGAGAGTCGGCTGAGAAGGTCCCTTTGACGTATATTAGTAGTTGATGTACTACACAGTCTACGCGTGGACCACTTACTTTGGGGTCGAGTCCTGACATGGTGGTGTTTGAGGTCCGAAGTCGGATTGTGTATGGTTTAGAGTTTGAAGTTGGAGAGACTGCTCGACAGTTGTGAGACTACAAGAAGGAGGGTCTGCTCCAGAGGCTGATCTTGAGTGAGGGGCTGTATGTGCAAATGTGGAGGGGCATGCGTGTTTGGCATCTCAGGCATGGGAATGTTCGCAACAATGATCGCAGCAATGACGTAGTGATGCGCCCCACATAAAGCCTACAACCCAAAGAAGGGCTCCTGTTGTCTATCATCTGATGGCGCGCTACGTGATCGAATCGCGTCCCTTTTGTTTTTACGACATGGGAAGGCTCTGGCATGGACGCTGCGGGATCTAGGATCTGGCGTTGACAATACTGCCCGTCTAGGATCAGTGGGTTCGATGAATACACTTTGAGATTATGCATCAAAGGACTCGGAATTCTTTTAGCAAATTTGGTGAGGCAGAGGAGTGCATAGAATGTGAGTCTCTACTTCACCCAGAACGCCATCGCAATGCTACCCAAACGCCGCGCTATGCTCCAAGTCCAAGGGGTATTATACGTTCTCCATGTCCACATCTTCCAAAGGCCCGCGCGTGGCGATGTGGCTCGTCGCTCGGCTAGAGTTGTGTTTGATCGCGGCTGCCTCAGCAGCCTTCTCTCGAGTCCTGCGGTTCCATTCCTCTATTGACTCTGCGCCTCCTCCCTCAATCTTGACGGTCTTTGGCTCAGCAGGCACGCCTAGAACGGTGCCTTGGAATCGCGATTCGACGCCGGTCTTGCTGTGCTTCTTCATGAGTGCTGGACGTGCTGTTAGCGCTTTTATTCCTTGTTTGGTTATGCAGAACATACTGTTCAGGTAGTCTTCCATCTCCAGTTGGTCTAGATCAACCTGGCTGGTGGCTATTGGCTTGAGTGTGCCTGCTATCCGCCGGATCTCCTTGTTCTGGTCGCCCTTGACCCAGTTGATAAACTCTTTGACGTCTGCCGTGTCTTCGGCGTCGCGTCGCTGCTCCTCTGCTGCACGCGCGCCTGACTCCTCGCGGTAAAAGTCGAGCGGTTTTCGCAGAATCTGCTTCCATTCCTCCTCGCCCGCTGTCAGGGTAGGTACTAGCAGACCACAATCCTGCATGGCCATGCGTATGTCTGTGATGTTGGGCGTCGAGTCGTTGTGGTTGGAGTAGGCGTTGTAGGCGGTGCGCTCGGCGAGCAGCGAGATGTAGCGCACGGTGAGATCCACGACGGTGTCGACGGCCGACGACTTGCCATAGTGGAAGCCCGAGGCGCGCAGGATGTGGAGCACGGCGGGTCGCAGCAGCGTGCGAAAGAGGTCGTCGGAGGACATGCTTGCGCGTGGTCACTTGGGCACGTGAAAGTACTCTAGAAAGGTTGTAGAGTTGCGAAGGAAAGCAGGCAGAGCATTGTTGAATCTCCTCAGCGGTGGTTGTGGGGAATGCGAGCAGATCAACCGTCGAGAGCTTTGGCCTTTCACCATGCGCGCCTGCCAAGACGGAGCTAAAGTTCATTGATCGTCACAGGCGGGCGCAACTTCACATCTCGCTGCTAGACGCACACCTCGCACATGCGGCGCCTACATGCGCGCCTCAACTCCTCTCACATCCCCAACCCTGGCTAAACATAACCCACCGACACGATGAAGCTCAAACTCACGACAAAGGCGCCCGCGGACGCGCCTCCCATCGATGCGCCCGCTGCTCCATCACCTGCACCACAGAATGGCGCGCCCGCACCTGCGCCCAGAATGAAGCTCAAGTTCGGGAAGGGCGCGCTGTCTGCCGGCGCCGACGGTCCGAACGGCGACGCATCCAAGCAGAAGCGCAAATACACTAAGAAGGAGAAGGTCGAGAGTGCGCCCAAGAAGCGGGCGCGTGAAGACGAAGACGATGGCGACGCCCCGTCCGGAAAGCGCAAATCGAAGCCCACAGCAAAGATGCTCCAAGATTACGGCACCGACGACGATGACGAGCCTATGGCCCAGCAAGCCGCGCCTCTCGCACCACGCCCGCCGCCACAGCGTACCCAGTCTATCAAGATATCCATCAAGCCGAAAGTCGCGGCACCGGGCGCGCCACAAAGGACCGGCACAACGCTGGTCAAGCTGAAGGGCGCTGGAAAGCCTCCAGTCAGACCGCCCGGCGTTGGCTACGACAGCGAGGCAGACGAGGCCGAGGTGGACCCCGCCATAGAGTCACAATTCATACTACGCATGCAGCCAGGAGAGGACTGTGATGTTCTTCGCAAAGCCATCGAAGACAAGAAGGTCGGTGTGTCTGTGGCGCAAGGAGGGCCGGGCGTCCAGTTCCGCTTTTTCGACCGGGAGGGCAGACGTGCTATGGTTACGATACAGGGCCACAACTATGCTGCATCCATGGTCGAGCTTCCCACCGTCATTGAGACAATGAAGAGCTGGAACAAAAAGGACTGGGTCAAGACTGCAGACGTATGCCAGATGCTGCTTGTTCTAGGCAGAGTACAGAGCGAAGAGGAGGCGAAAAAGTACCCTCGCCCGCACATTATCGAGCCGGAGTCACATCGTTATCCCCACGGCATCACCCCGCCCATGCACTGGGCCCGCAAGCTGCGCTTCCGTCCTCGAAAATCTTATTTGGATGTAGAGCGAGCGGAGGCCCAGATGAACCGATTACTTGCACAGGATGAAGTGTCCGCAAGCACCAAATATGATCTCGTGGATAGTGACCACGAGTCATCCCAGGACGAGAGCGAATCGGAAGACGAGGAAGACGAGGAGATGCCAAATGCGTCAGAAGTGGTCGAGATGCCTATGGAAGAGGTCGATCCTGACCTTCTCGAGCAAATGCTCCAGGAAGGCCTTGTAGACGAGGACGACCTCGAGATCCAAGGCGACCCCCAGACCATTAATGCAATCCTACACCCCGAAACTCCCGGTACAGAGCCCGCGACGCCTGCGACCGCACACGAAGTTGCCATACACGCCCTTCAACAGAACAATGCAGCACCAGAAACAGAAACCGCAGCCTCTACTCCAGCAGCAGCCACATCCGCCGATGACGACGATGACGACGACGATTCAGACGAGGATGAGGTGGACGATGCTGCGGTTGCCGAAGAGCAGCGGAAGGAACAGCTTCGTAGGGAGATTGCTGAGCTGGACGAAGCTATTGCGACGAGCTTGGCTGGACTGGAGAAGCACAACAACAAGCTGTACAAGATGCGTGTGCAGACTACTATCGACAAGCAAAAGGCCGATCGCGAGATCAAGCGCAAGCAGCTTGGCGAGGGTGCGGACATGGATGAGTAGTCGATTGCTCTCATGCATTGAGTATGCGCAACTTGATATTTGTACTACTATTGCTTTTCAGCATTGCGTCGGCGTTGGATTCTGGGTATCAGGAGAGTGCAGGCTTAGCAGCACATGTGCTATTCAGGGAATCAATGATTGGGTCGCATGGTCTTCCTCAGTGTTACCATAAGCTCTTGAACTGCAAAAGTTGTCACATATAGGATGAGCAAACACTTGTCTGTGGCAATCTTTTCTGAAGCACTCGCCCTCGCCTTCCCATGTCTACGATGTGAGGTTCTTGAACACCCACACACATCCCAAAATCAATGTCGAGTGACAAGTGTGATAGATGCCGTCCCTCGCCGAAAGTACCCATCCAGCCAACCGGAGCGCTTCTTTCCCCGCACAAGTGAGCGCGATGCCCAGTTGAGCGTGACATGTCTTTCCTCCAAGCATCAAGATCTTCGTGACATGGCTGCAAAGGGTGTTGCAAGCGAATCGTCATGATCGGTGAACGGGTGTTCGACCAGGTTGCGGAGCTGATAAGGTTCGTCATGGCGGTGCGAGGTGCAGCGATCGTCAGACGGGTGTGAGTGTGAGGGGCCCACATTTATTTGCGCACGACTTTCCGTCGAGTCTGTTCAGCACTTTCATACACAACAACTCAAATGGCGAAGCGCAAGAATCAGTCGTCTGCCAATGGCCAGGCGAAGAAGAAGAGGGCTATTTCTGACGACGAGGCGCACAAGAATTTCCGCAATGGCTTGTTTGAGAGCAAGGTGCTCGAGGTCTATACGAGCTACTATGCTGAGTCGCAACCGTATGTAGTGAGGCAGTCCACATTTTACATTCAAATCTGACATTCGAAAGGTACAAACATGCCGTCATACAGAACCTCATCGACGACTCCCTCCTACGCAATGTCCGGAACGAGATTCGCGAGCACATCCACTTCACGCCCAAAGAGACGGACATCTACAAGATTCACCAGTCAGGCGACCTAGCCAACCTCGATGGTCTGGAGGACTCGGCGCTCAAGCGGCTACCAAGCTTGCTTACTCTACGCGACTCACTATATTCGTCCGCCTTCCGCAAATACCTGTCAGGCATAACTGGGTCAGGACCATTGAGTGGAATCAAGACGGACATGGCTGTGAATGTCTACACACCAGGATGCCACTTGCTTTGCCATGACGATGTCATTGGCAGTCGGCGAGTGAGCTGGATCTTGTACCTGCTCGATCCTGACATTGAGTGGAAGGCAGAGTGGGGAGGCGCGTTGCGGTTATACCCTACAGAGCATCTCAAGACACCAGACGGCGATGAGGTCAAGGTGCCGCAACCAGACTTTTCGCTTTCGATACCACCAGCCTGGAATCAGCTCTCATTCTTCACTGTTCAGCCAGGTGAGAGTTTCCATGACGTCGAGGAGGTGTATAGGAGAGGCCTAGAAGAGAAGGAAGAGCAAGATGGAGGGCGCATCCGCATGGCCATCAGCGGCTGGTTCCACATCCCGCAAGAAGGCGAGGAAGGATATGAGGAGGGTCTCGAAGAGAAGCTTGCAGAGAAGAGCTCGCTGGCGCAACTACAGGGCGGCAAAGCAGATGTCTTCGACGAGCCACAGTCACAATGGGTCGACATCCCCGACTGGGAAGAGCAAGCAAAGCAAGAGAATGACGTGCTCACCGAGAACGAAGCCGACTTCCTCATCAAGTACATCAACCCGAACTACCTCACACCAGACACGGTCGACGAAGTCTCCAAGACCTTCTCCGACGAGTCCTCAATCCGCCTCGCGGACTTCCTCTCCGTCAAGTTCTCCGCCCGGCTACGCGAGTACCTAGAGTCAAAAGACCACGAGGCCAACCCAACCCTACCCGCCAACCCACACCACAAAGACTCCATCGTCGGCACCGCCCGCCCGCCCCACAAGCACCGCTACCTCTACCGCAAAGCCATCCAACCCATCCCCACAACCCCATACCCCGAGAACGACGGCATGACACCCTACGACGACCTCATCGACGTTCTCTTCCCCCACCCCGCCTTCACAAAACTCATCTCCCTCATCACAGGCATCACGCTCACACGCAGCAACATCTTCTCGCGCCGCTTCCGCCGCGGAATGGACTACACGCTCGCGACCGCCTACGAGGAAGAAGACCCGCAGCTCGAAGTCTGCCTCAACATCACGCCGTCACGGGGCTGGGGCGACGAAGACGAAGACGCAGATCCCGACGCAAACGCAAGCAGCAGCAAAGCACCCACCCAACCCGCCGAAGAAGTCGGCGGCTACGAGATGTACATGGCCGGTGACGACGACTCCGAACACCCCGCAATCCCCACGTCCCACAATGCTACCGAGACCGGCGCAGGCCAGCGCCGCAAAGCAAAAGCCGATCCTGCGATATACAAGAGCGCGGCTGAGGACGAGGACGATGGGATCCTGTTCAATCAGAGTGCTGCGTGGAATAATTTGGCGATTAATTTGAGGGATCGGGGCGTGTTGAGATTTACGAAGTATGTTAGTAGGGGTGCGGGGGGGGATCGGTGGGATGTGTGTGGGGAGTATGGGGTTGAGTTTGGGGATGAGGGGAGTAGTGAGGGGGAGGGGAGTGATGAGGAGTAGGAGAAGATCATGCGTGGAGATGGGGGTGATGATGAAGGTTTCGATACGTTTAACACGAGGTGTTTGCGTGAAATGTCTTAATGGGTTACGACTAACCACGAACTCGATCTGTCACTCCCACTCGTTTTGTATTGTTAGCTTGGAGTAACTTCCGAAGCAGATAAGTCTATGCGTGCTAACTCTTATTGAAGGATGCATGTGCTATTGACATGTACAATAGCTAATGATTCAAGCTCTAGATTCAGCTGTCATTATACGTTCTCCGGCCTGTATCACGATGTATGTTAACGAGACCGATCCTTTAGCGACCCTGATATCTCTCGATTCAACACTTTGCTCACTTGTTATCTGCATGTCGAATGTATCTAGACTAGATGCCACTCGTAATGTTCAAACCTCGAGCACGTGCTCGGCTGCCCATGACCGAACAAGCTGTTTGCAGATCCACGAGTTTGTGTCACTTCAACACTTCCACACTTCGTCCTCCCAGAACAACCATTCTCCCTCCTACGTAATGATAACGAAACTCCATCACACGCCAGACCGCATCGTCGTCGGTTGCATCTACCACATGCGGCCTGTAAGCGAGTACGAAGACCTTGGTTTCGAAACAGACATCACGATACCTACCACGCCTTGCCAACACATCCCCGCGCGCTTCCATATGGTTCTCGTGATTGGACAAGTACTCGATCGCCCGGGATACTGGCGTGTCATGATTGTACGTATAATCCAGTGTTTCTTGTTGTGACAACTTACTTAATCGTCGGAAAGATCACAACTAAATTCATCGACTTGAAGATTAGTACGAGCTACAGATTAAACTCACGGTTCACGAACTTCGTTCCGTTCACACCTAGTGCGAAGGGAGCGTATACGATGCAGCTTGAGCTGGCGGGTGGTATGAGGTTCAAGAAGGCGTCGTACTTGCGTATTGAGAGGGAGTACTTTGTGCATGAGGCTGGGTTGATGGAGATGCCGGAGGAGATTTCGAGGGAGAAGGTTGGGGCGCATTTGAGGGTAAGGGGAGATGGGGAGATGGGCATGGAGGGTTTGATGGGTGTTTTGGCGGTGAGGAAGAGGTTGGGAAGGTTGGTTGAGAGGGGGGAGGATATTGAGGTGAGGGGACCGGAAGAATGAGTTGGGAGGTAGGTGAGATTGATACCTTGCATCATCAAGTTAAGCCCGGCTGACGAACACGATGATACGAGAAGAAGATGTTGCTATCATAACTTCTAGGTGCCTATTTCGCAAGTTCCAATTGTCTCTGAGTACCACAAGGTACCTATATGGTATGTCGCTGCAAGTCGCCACCCAGATTGGATGCGAGCGAAGGATGTGCCATTCATTAGCACCCATCACCAGAGTAATATCCTTATGCGAGCCTTTCCTTCCTTGTGTACCTCGTACGAGCTACTTCGTGTGTTGTACCGAGGTCCAAGCACGACGCGCCACAATACCTTCCTTCTCTTTCTTCAGTCTCACGTCCATTTCGATAACCTCGCGCATTATCTTTGCCTGATGTCTCTTCTTCCCGATTTTCTCTCGGACGGTCTTTGAGGTGACGGTCACTTCCTGACTATCATCAGAATTTCAATGTAGTGTCAGCCCCACATCTCCACACCCCACACTACTACAGCACGGGTATCATCTCACCCCGGATTTCAACAAAGCTACTTTCGAAGTTTCAGTAACCACAATCACAGTTGTACGTTATAATTCTTTTGCATTAGGCCGCCAATCCGGACAGGATGTCTCCAACAGAGCACACCATCAATCACTCTACGCTTGGCTGCTCACTACGCGGCAAAGCATCGGACGCCTCAGTGCAGTTCCGAAACCTCAAGTATGCGTCGATACCAGCCCGCTACAAGGACTCCTCTCCCAACGACACTATTGAAGTCGGTCAAAATGGCGTCTTCGACGCCACCCACTTCGGCCCATCGTGTCCACAGATGCACAGAGCGCAAGCATTCGATCTGACCTTCGCTGGTAACGTCATACTACCTTCCGAGAAAGGTCAAGGCGACACAGAAAAGATGGACGAGTTTGAATGTCTACACGTCAACGTGACTGTGCCGAAATCCGCACTAGACACAGAAACGAGCAGTGGGAAAGGCCTGCCTGTATTCGTATGGATCCACGGCGGCGGCCTAGGCATTGGTTCAAATTCCTGGCCGCAATACGATCTCCAGCGCTTCGTTGACCGGAGCGTTGAACTCGGCAAACCCATCGTCGCTGTATCGATCAATTACCGCCTCGGCCTGTGTGGCTTTCTGGTGAGCAAAGGACTAGGCGCGGCAGGCAATATGGGGTTCAAAGACCAAGTTCTGGCGTTCCGATGGGTCAAGAAACATATCGCTGGCTTTGGCGGCGATCCTCACGACGTTACCGCGGCGGGTGAATCCGCGGGCGGGATCTCGCTGTCGACGCTGCTGTGTGCAGATATGGGTGAAGAGACTCTGTTTGAAAGGGTAGCGATTATGAGCGGCGAAACTACATTGAAGAAACCGCGGAATTCGTGGTGGCACGAGAAGATATACAACCACCAAGCTAAAACCCTAGGTATTACCGTGAAAGATCTCATGACCATGTTCCAGGATGCAGACGCAATCGAACTAGCTCAGAAGGTACCCTTCGCGCAGAATCACTGTGGTTACATCGACGGCACGTGGCTTGGCTCTGATCCAGCACCCAGTGTTCTAGCGGACGGCAGTGATCCGCGACATAAGCCCAGTTGGTGCAAGGAGTTCGTTATAGGTGATACGGCCCACGACGCCACGGTTCTCAAAGCAAGGATCCTGGATCATCCGCGCGTGAGGGAAAACTTGCGAAACGCATGTGCCAAATATCTCACTGAAGCGGAGACGCAGCGCTTACTAGCAGTATACGGCCTCGACCTAAAGCTGTCAGAAGACGAAGAAAAAGCCACACTCCTTATCCTCGCATCCGAACTCCGCTTCTACCTCCCCTCGCTCCTCGCACAAAAAGGCTGGCTTTCTACATCCCCACCCAAATCCGCACACCGATACCATTTCCACGCCTTGAATCCTTTGGCTGGCAACTTCACCGGCCTTTCGAGTCACGAATTGGATGTAGCGTTTCTACTGCAGAATTATAACGAACACCTCGACGAAGAGAGTCGGGCGCTTGCACAAGGCATGACGGATCGCTTCATCGCGTATGCGAATGGCCAAGGGTGGTGTGGTGCGGGTAGGGTGGTGGTGTTTGGACCGAAGGGTGTGGAGGAAGTTGATGCAGGGGTGTATGATAAGGTGTGGAGGGGTGGGAGGGGTGAAGTGTTGATGAGGATTGGGGCGGAGAAGATGTGGAAATTAGCGGAGATGTGGCAAGGTGTATTGAGCGAGGATGTTGAAGAGGTAGAGGGTGGGGCGAAGTTGTAGAATGGTTCGGGTCGGATGTTGGTTTAGCGCTCTGGTGTTGAACGACTGGCCGGACGGTCCTGCGACACGATGGAAAAACTACAAAGAGAAGGAATCGTCAACTCTATTCTGTTCAAGAGGGTACGACAATTCAAACGATAGAGCTTAACTTGCGATACCGCGTCATTCACAAGCAGATAGTCATCGACTCATCAGTACCCTACATTCAATGGAGTACTCCAACAAGGCCGAAGAAGGCGAGCGTAGCTGCAGTGCTTGTCAACTTCGAAGTCACACTCGGCTCACCTGTCATGTTATAGATGGAGTCTTTGAAGAGAGAGGATTACAAGACATGACAGCACCACTATCGGACACAGATCCTACCGTGAAACACATTGACTCCGTCTGCAACAAGTTGAATACCTGTGGATCAATCTGTATCGCAACGTGTGACACCTTGTAAGTGCCATAAAACACCTACCATGAGAAAAGCTAATCGCAACAAAGGACATTGCAAAACCGCGAACAGTCACCGCTTCTCCGCTTAGCCACTGAGTTGCGGGAGATTGTATATGCTTATACAATAGGAGGGCATAACATTGTCATCGACGAGAAGTCTACGACCTGCCAGGCGATTTTGAACGTCTACACTGAGAAGCCGGATTGCTCTCGATATCCAGTCTCGCCTATACTACATTCGAGTCAGACCTCTCGGCAGCTCTACGCCGAAACAAAAACCCTAGTTTTCAAGCTCAACGACTTCCACTTCTCGTGACGGACAGCCAGTTTGCTGCTTGACAACGCTATCACAGAAGCTCAATGGGCTCTAATCCAAATCGTTCGCATTGGCATCAGCTTCCTCGAGGTCTACGCCACACGCGAGGAATGGTCATGGCTTTTACGCATAGACCTACCATACACCAAGCTCCAGGGCCTGAAAACGCTCATTGTTGGTAAGATGCTCGCGATGAGCGCAGATGCAAACGTGAGTCGGGCGGAACGTTTCGTTGCGGAGCGGGCACACAGGACGGTGCGGGTTGTTGTGGAGCAATGGATCAGGCCGGATGAGGGGGAACAGTTGACTTACTTTAAATTGGTGAAAAGATCTTTGCGGAAGGAGCCGGCTTCGGATGAGAAGAGGGGTGTGCTATTGAAGGCGTGGAAGATTCAAGGGATCTTGGATCGGGCGTTGATGTTGAGACGATGATGTTGTGGAATATGGTGTTGATGTTACGGTGGCTTTTTTGGAATTCTGGATATCTCGGCGCCACAATCTCGTGTTTACCTTGGCTTTCATATCAATCCCGTGGTACACTAAAGAAGATCGGGGTGTATGAGGTCCAAGTCCTGTTCCACAACCATTCGTGTTTTGCGAACTTGGTTGGCTCTTGCAAAGGATGTTACTTGTCTAGTACATGCTGAACAAGATGGCTTTATCGCGCAATGGGCGAGGGCGACCTTGGGTGTTGGCTACGCAACTTTCACGTAGATCGCCATGGTCTACAACCATTAGGTGAAGTTCTGTGTTCCACTCTCGTGATTTTCTTCCTATCCACTGGCAAGTATGCCCGAAGGTTCCGCAAATGTTGAAAACGACCGGGAAGCAAGGATTAGTATTTCAACGGACTAATGGTTCCAACTTCTATAGCGCAAGGAAATCACATTGTCCTCTGTAGTGGCCGCAATCTTGGTGAAGTGAGGCTGCCTGAAGCCGCGCTTAAGAGAAGGAGAATCGA